>Ga0233412_10000239_pt1 | contig 32678 bp, 42 predicted proteins | sample Na_anoxic_4_MG_FD_180667 | JGI IMG/M metagenome (GOLD analysis project Ga0233412, IMG submission 180667) | Seawater microbial communities from Saanich Inlet, British Columbia, Canada - Na_anoxic_4_MG | ecosystem: Environmental > Aquatic > Marine > Inlet | place: Canada: British Columbia... | reverse complement strand
GAAAATCTCTTGACTTCATGGCTAAATATGTTATAGTTATAGTAGTATATTATGTAAGGATAGTATTATGAGTGATACTCTCGTGCTTAATGCGAGTATGGCACCATTGACCTTGGTTCCGCTTTCTGTCATTCCATGGACGGACAGCGTGAAGCTTGTTTACACAGACAACGTTAGCGTTGTGCATTATTATGATGATTGGGTGGTTCACTCTGCCCATGATGAATGGCGTGTGCCTTCTGTAGTGGTAACAAAGCAGTACTTTAATTTTGAGAAGGCTGTACGTTTCAGCAAGCGCAACATGTGGTTGCGTGATCTGTACACTTGTCAGTATTGCGGTAACACGTTTCCTTCCGGCGAACTAACGGTAGATCACGTTACCCCTAAAGCTAAAGGCGGCAAGACCGTTTGGACTAACGTTGTGTCTGCATGTTTTCCATGTAACCAGAAGAAAGGTGATCGCTTCATCAAGCCATTGAATGCGCCACACCGGCCTGACTATTGGGAAATGGTTAACAAGATCAAGATCAATCCGATCCAGATCAAGCAAGAGATTTGGCACGAGTACCTAGATCACTACCTAGCCTAGATTGAGAGGAAAATGAAATGACTACACAAAGCAGTGCTTTTGGTAAAATTATCGGAGTGGATAAGCCGCATCGGCCATCGACTCCTAAATCAAAAGTCAATATCGAACTGGAAGCAAATAGGCCAATTGATGCACCCTATGTTATGCGGTCAAGATTCGGTGGGTTTATTTCTCGCAGAGATATGGGCACTATTAAGCATATCGGCGATATTCAAAACTCAAAAGCCAAGCGTGGTGTGGTCAAAAAGGTACGCGACCACATCATTTGGTGAATCGGGTGTTTCCATAATGTACCACAGTGATTGATTCGTCATCGCTGTGGTACTTTCTCCACGGATCGACTACGATTGATCCTGATGGGATGTCGTAATCCTCAACCCAATCTTCATAGTACGAGATCAAATACACTGCATTGTCTGGTGTCCAATCCGGCGTGTCTCCGGTGTTTGGGTCTACGTACATAATAGTCCAGCCATTTGAATACTCAAGGAGATAGTGATGCACAAGCATGCTGTAAGAGCCTGTGGTGTACGGCACAGCAGGTTTGTATGCTTTTCCTAGGATGACCACGGGACGGTCGAAAGATGCTAGTTTTTTGGCTAGATTCTCTGCTTGAACTTCCCGTGCACTCATAATAGCATCAAACAAATCATACCCAAGATCAAGTTCCTCTGCCATGTAACGTAACGCAATGTTGTCACGCGGGTGACATGGCCCACCATCTCCCATTCCAGCAAACATGTATTTCGGTCCCATGATGCGGTGTGTCGATTTCGCTAATGCATTTGTAACCACGTCCACATTGATATTGCCTGACTTCTCGGCAACATCTTGGATCATGTTCACAATACCGATTTTGGCACTGATGAAGGTGTTTCCTTGCCATGTGCATTTACCATTGCGTCTTGTCAAAAACACATGATTTTTGGGCAACATTACGCAATATACATATCCATCATAGTTATATAACTCAGTATATTTCAGGCCAGCTTTTCCAGATCGTTGAAAGTTGGATATGTTGGTTACCAATTCATATACCAAATGACAATCTTTGTTGCTCAATTCTGTTCTAGTCGTTCTGTATGAGGGGAAATGCCCTATTTTTACAATGAGTTCTCCTAAATCTGCGGCCATTTGATCAGAAGATGTTGCATAATATTTGTACCGCCTATCATCTTCTTTTGTTCCATCAAATCTCTTGGTAGGGAGACTGCTCCCATCTGCTAAATTATAGATATCCAAAAACAACCGTATATGATCCTTTCCCATATTTTTGATATGAGTAGGAACGTACTTATCGAAACTTTTACCAAACATAGATAGGTACTTACCTAGTTCTCTTTGTAAGAAACTTACTCCGGTCGCACCTTCACATACTATATTCGTAGTGTTAAAGTGTGTTTTGAGTTCTGTCATAACCCTTCGTATTTGGTTGTATTTGCTCGTGTTTTTTTCTTGATCTTGTGATATTATGATTCTACCATTAGAAACACAGCCTTCTGACAAAAACCAAGCCATCAGTTCCACATATAACGATGTCGGTAATTTAACAAAACCCAGATCGATCTCTGTTGGAGAATCATTATGCCATTCAGTGTGTCGAATAAACGAGAACTGATTCCGTTTGATTGCATCGTTAGCCGACATTATGCGCCAGTTGTAATCATATCCCTTTTCTGGGTGCGAAATTTGAGTTCCTATGAACATATTATGATCACGGGTGACTAATACATCATCTTTGGAGCTATGAAAGTGTATCATTTCACCCTGATGAGGTCTTCCTACTATACTCGTAGGAGACAACCATTCTGGTATAATTGTATCTGGAGCTAAACTAAAAACTTGATCAATCAAGGATATTTCAGGAAAAAGCTTCCATCCGGTATTCGTCAACACTTCGGTATCTTCGGAATAACAATTATAGAAAATCTTGATGGACTCGGCTTCATCCCAAGTACCCACTTCATATCGAGGATGTTTTAGCATCATGGTGTTGTAGAACTCAATCAACATTTTAGCATCGCCAGTTGTAGAGCCATCTTCAGTGCCGATGATTACCATCTCAGGATCAACCATATCTTCTTTTACTGTTCCCATGGCAATCAGATATGGATTGTAGATGAAGCGGAAGTTGTTCACCAATGGTATAAACTCTCTGCGGACGGTGCCTGGGAGGGTTGTGCTGATCAATACAACTAGTTGATTTTTGTTGGCATATTTATCGACTTCTTGTAGTACAGATTTCACCACACTGTAATCGAAGTCTTTGTTCGGGAGATGGGATGTTGGTTCTGATCCACCATACATGGGATCATGCGGGGTTTCCACTGCGATGAATATCAAATCTTTATGTTGTACAACTTCTTCAACAGTTTGTACCATTTCAAAGTTGCTAGGTGTGCGAGGACTGAGGTCATATCCCTGTACATCATGATATTCCGCCATGACTTCTGCGCATGGTTGTCCCAATTTTCCTACGCCTATCATCCCTACACGCATTACATATTTTCCTTACAGTTATCAAAATGCCAACGCTTCATTGCGCCAATCCCACCCTCTTTAAAACAATAGGGACATGTTATTTTTGCTTTTGGTTTGCCTTTATTAGCAATACTTATGTTCAGTTTATGTTCGTCAGTAATTATTTGTGTTGCTCTTGCATTCCGTATTTTTTGTTTCGCCTCTTCTGATTGAACGAATACAAATCCCGACTGTTTGCTTTTGTGGTTTGCTGACATTTTTTGCTTTGTGTTGCTGTTGGCTTTTTTGCCTGTGTTTTTTTCTCGCAGTTTCTGCTTTGCTTCTTCTGACATGGACTTGCCTAAATTATGTCCATCGTGAGTATCGAAATATTTGGATATAGCTTTTGAAAGATTTGCTCTATGCTGTTTTGATTTGGGTTTACCCTTGAGTGCTGCACTGATTTTTACACCAACACTAGCATCACGTTTGCCATACCTAATGGGTGGTGCCATTCTGTCATTTTGATTTATGAAGTCTTCACGGATAACAACTTTCATTCGCTTAAGAACCCGTTCTTCCCAATCGCGGGCTTCCCTCACAGTATCAAATGTTTTTCGTATAGTTACGATATCCGGTTCGCCATGTTCTGATCTCAATTCTTTAACTAGGCCAGAGGAAGTGAAATAAACGGTCCACAACTCGTCGGGATGGCATCCGGCGGCATATCTAACCCCGTAGTAAAATTTGTTCATCTTTGACCAGCCTATTAGATATGTAAACGGTTTCATTTGTATTCTCCTATATGTCTATTTATACCAATAAAACCTACTTGCACAATAAAACCACGAAAAAACCCCAGAATATTTCTGGGGCTTTCGTGGGGGTGTCTTTCGCGGGGCTTAGTCGTCTTTCATTTTGACCCAAAGACCAGTCAAGTTTTCTTTGATGTCTTGTACAGCTTTAGGGTTATCACCGGGGAACTCACGACGCCATTGTTTCTTGGCACCATTCAGTCCACCTGACATTCCATTGACTTGTAGATCAGTGTCGCCATACGTTGGGTCTGGCTCATTTGCGTACTCTTCATCGATCTGTGGCTTTAGGCCAGCTAGCTTCAACATGTCGCCCAACATAGCTGCGCGATCTGCATCTGCGATGTCGTCTGATTCATTCATTTTACTATCCTTGACTGCCACAGTGCCATTTTTCTTCAGTTTATCGATATAACGGAATTTAACGCCGTCTTCTCTAGCCATTGCATTTGCTTCTTGTGGTGAGCACCATATCTGTTTGCCTGTTGCGGAGTGATATGTACCTGCACCAAGACCTGAATATACATAGGTGCCTGACTCTTCTGCCGATTCTTTAATTGATTTCAAACCAGCTAGGTGTAGCATGTCATTCAATACTGCAGCGCGATCTTCGTCGGCAACATCTTCGTTTACTTTGCCGTCACCATCACATGCTGGGCAGTATTTACCGCCGTCGTCCGAATATCCTTTTTTGTTGTTGCCGGTGCCGTCGCATTCATCACAGTCAGGTCTATCATCGCGTGATTCTTCAACCTTGTCCTTGTCTTTTTCGCTTTTGAGACCGAACGGATTTTCCTTGCCTTGTTTATTTTGCTTTTCGGCATTCTTTTCAGCTTTCTTGGCATCGAACTCATCAACTTGCTCTTCATCAAGCTCTTTGCTTTCATTCGTAACACATTCACATGCCTCATTACAATCGCCGTCACAATCACAATCGTGATCACAGCTACCTTTTGACTTCAGCATGTCTTCTTTGGTGTTGTTCTCGACAGTCATGTTCATGCGTTCGGTGTTATCCAAAGCTCCAAGAATGGCTTCATTCTGATCTTCGATAGCTTTCAAAGCTTCTAATACGTTTTTCATTTCCATGATTATTTCTTCCTATTTGGGGCTTTCTGTGCATTCCAAGGCCACCGGGATGGATCAGGAACATGTGTGCCTACAACACTTTGTTTGCCTTCTGGGGCATCTGACGAGAATTTCGCCTTATCACCATTTGGTACTGCAAGCTCATACTCACGTGTTTCGATATCGCCGAGCATTTTCTTGTTGTACTCATCGCCGAATGTTGGGTCTTGTGTAGTGGTTTCCATTTCAGAACCAACTAGTGGAACATAAACCTGTTCACCTTCTGGTGCTTCTTCACGAGCGATTTCATCGTAGTTATCTGCGTTCATTACAACAGACATACTGCGCGGAATGCCACCGAATGCTTCCATGTTGTTCCAAATCATATCTGGAGTCGCAGGATAGTTTACCACTGCATCAATTGTCCAAACTTCAGCGTTCTTCAGTGTTTGGAAGTCTGCTGGGTGTTTCTGAATTGGGGATTTCTTTGGGTGTGAGATACTGATTAGTTCATAACGTGAAAGGACATGCTCTAGCTTATCCATTACGCCATCAGTTGGCTCTATAGCAAGCTTGATACGGAAACCGTAGTCTTTCTTACCTTCTGTCAAATATGTAGCGAATTGTTTCATTGTAAATCCTTGTTATGTTATTTATCTTCGGCGTCCAATTTGATCTGGTCCATAACCTGTTGCATCAGGGTATTTCTGTCCAATATCACGCCTTCACCATCAATAGCGTCCTCATCGATACCACTTGATCTCATTCCGGAGTCCATTTTGGCTTTCCTCAACTGTAAGTCGAGCATTTTGAGTTTTTTGTCCATTTTGGCACTCTTTGCAGTGATTGCATGACCTAGCATCTGGCCTGCGACTTCCATCATACGGCCTGCTCTGGAAGGATCGACGTTGTATGCCAAATCCATGATGTCAGTGAACGCTGTTTTGGCTAAATCGCCCAACTCGTCCATCTCATTCTCGTGAGCTTCCAGATTTTTAACCATCGGCAGTGCTTTGTCTATTTTGTCAATCGTTTGCATGGTAGTTTCGAGTGCTTTCGAGTCCGTAGGCTCTGAGGTGGATTTCTCTTCTTCTTTATCGTCATCTGTGTCTTCTGGCTCATCTAGATTGAAAAGATCACTAAGTTGTTTCGTCATATGGTACTCCTGAATGTACTTATTACTTACGACGACGGTTTTTGGGTTTTGTTCCAGCGAATAGATCGTGTTCTGTGAGGATGCGGAACTTCACGCCCATGCGTTTGCTCCACGCGGATGCTGCTTTCCACTTTTCTTGGTTCACTGCATAACGTTCAGCGTCCATTTGTGATCGGACGGATTCTTTGAATGTTTCTTTGGCTGGCTTGATCTCGATCAATTCGCCATGCACGGTGCCATTCTTATCTACGTATGATATCAGGAAGTCCGGAATATACACGGTTTGCTTTCCTGTTAGTGGGTTTCGATATGGTATCTTCACGGATTCAGATGCCCATGAAAGTATGCTTGAGTTGTTATCACAGAACTGCATGAACTGGCTTTCCCAGCCGGATCGATATGTGGGCATACCAACCCCTTTGTATTTCTGTGGATTTCGAACTTGATATTGCCCGTGTAATGTCTTACCCCGGACTGCCATTATGCTAAGATGCTTCTCGCTACAATCTCAATTACAGGCTGGGTTTGTTTTACACCAAGTAGACTTGTGTTACGTCGGGTTTCATTCATGTACAATGCCAGTGTTGCATCTAGCTCCAGATCATCAACTGAATCCAAATCTTTAATGACTTGTAATGGGTCAAGTTTGTTATCGAATGACGTTGTAATAACGGCTGCGGTCAATGCGTCTGCTGCTTCTTGAGATTTGATCTTACGCACGAAGAAGCCATGTACGACATCATACACATTGATATCCACTGTCACTTTGGTGTCGAAGTACCCATTAAATAATCTGAGAGTTTTAGTGGTATTGGTCGAAGTGGATGGAGGTACAATCGGTAAATTGGTTGTCTGTTGTGTGCTCATCATGTATCCTTAAGGTTGCTCAGTACTATCTATCGGTCTTGGGGCAGCGGGTTGTGTTATTTGGACACTACTGTTATTACTGACCACACGCGAAGCTGCCGAAGAGAGTGATAGCCCAGCGATTGTCGAACCGATTCTCGGAATCGTTGATACGATACTGGTACCTATTGTATTTTGTGCACCGGCTGCTGGGATTATAGTAGATGCTTGTGGGAATGCGATTCCCGCACCCGCATTATCTCTGGCGGCATTTTTGATAACATCTACTGCTGAGTTTTTCAAAATAGATTTGATGTTTTTGCCACGAAGATTTCCTGCCGCACCGATACCTTTGAATATAGCTCCAGCAATATTTGGGTTCTCACCGAATAGATCATTTCCGATAGATGTGGCGGTCGATAAAAGGCCACCGGGGCCAAGTAGACTATCTGTTGATCCGCCGCCGGGGGTCAGTGGGCTTGGTGCGCTGTCGTAGTGAGCGTTATCAAATCCTGGGAGACGCTTTACTGTCTGATTCGATGAACCCATTTTCACTGCCTCGAACGACACTGACATAGAGGTTTCCATCGTTTCTGATGAACCGGTCACATCATGATTTGCGAATTGATAACTGTCGATCATTGGGTTCATAAGAGTATACTCAGTTACCCGTTTTTGATGCAAGCTATACACTTTAATCCAAGATAGGTATGGCGCAACGGGGCCTTTAGTCAAACCATATCTGTCAATGATGCGGGGCTTGTATACGTTATTTTCTAGATATGATACATCTTTGTGGTCAGAATCTGAGCTATAGTAACTGAAATAATCGAACCAAAAATCCCTCAATAGATTTGCACTGTCATCATGGAATGTGATATTGATTGGTTCGTATTCCATTTTGGTTTGGATCAGTCGTGTTCTGTTGTATTGATTTTTAATTTCCAGTTGATTTTTGAATTTTGGAAGGTCTACATTCTTTACAAGTTGTCCAATTTCAGTTTGTTCTGGAAACGTGAATTTAGCGTTTGGAACTGCTGCTGGATTGAATCCGATAACCACATAGAACAGAAACTTATTCTTAGGCGCAAGACGATAATTCGAGTCAACGAATAACTTCGAGGCATGTTTGAAATCACGGATTTGGTCATTAGTTGAGCCTAATCCGGTTAAGAATGAATCCATTATGGTCATCGGTTTTCCTTATTAACCAGTGACTGTGGTTCCGACTGTACGTGTTACTGCTGTACCGATGCCTGTTCCTACTGGGGTCTGAATAGCGTTGTCAAACTTAATTGTCATGCTGATTGTAGCAGGTTCAGAAGTCGCAAAGCTCATTGTGTTGTAGTTAACGTTTGTTACCATGCAACCATACATTTCCCATGTTTCGAGAACTGTTGGCTCATTGACACCGTTGCCGCCATCAAGAACTTCGTAGCGTGTGATGAATTTGTAATCGATGCCCGATGCTGCAGAACTCTGCTCCATGAAATCGAATTGCTTCTGCATCTGTTCACCGACAAGTTTAGCAACTTCGCCTTGAGCGTCATCACGTAGGTTTACTACAGTTGGCTCCCATGTGTGCTTACCAAGAAGGTTAACTTTTGAGTTATATACATCAAGTGTGATTTCTTCAAAGCTTGCGCTTGGGCGAGTAATATCCATGACCTGTTTGGTCAATTCACTACGTGGGGTACTTACGCCGAAGTTCTCAAATGATGCACGGAAGCGGTATTGTAGCTTCGGCATGAACAAGCCTTGTGCGGATGCGCTTTGATCACTTGCTAGTGGTACTGTAAATTTGGTCAATGATGCTACTGACATGTGTAATCTCCTGATTATCGTTACTAATATTTATCAGAAAACTTTGTAACTTATTCCACATGCATAAATAGTTTTAAGTGGTTGAATAGCGATATCAAAGTATGGTATTATACTGTGAGGGATTAATATGATAGAATGTAAAATCTGTAACAGAGAATTCAAGAACACAATAGGATGGAAACATCTACGAACGCATGATCTGACCACCACTGAGTACAAAGAACAATATGGTGAGGTGGTTAGTGAAGAATATAGGGAATTGAAGCGGTTGCAATCCTCTGGGGATAACAATGGAATGTTCGGAAGGAGTCATTCAGATGCATCCAAGCAACAGATGAGTGGAAGCAGCGTGGGTAAGATTGCTTGGAATAAAAATACTGCTATGAAGCAAGAGCAAAAGGATAAACTGAGCACCAAAGCACTTGCGCGGAACGCCGAATGGAAAAAGAATGGCAACCATCCAAACTTAGGCAGTAAACGCAGTGATGAAACTAAGCAAAAAATCAAAGAAAAGCGGGCTGACCAGACCATCACACATGAATCAGCGATGAAGGCTATCGAAACTAAAAAAGAACGTGGATATGATTTGGCGTTCTTTAGGGGCAGTAGTCATACCGAGGAATCAATAGAAAAGATTAAGGCATCATCGGGCGCTACTGCTAAACTCAAAAGCGAAAAAGCCAACGATAGAATTATGGAAACGTTATGTTCTCAAAACCTGATGTTATTAAATTCAGTAGATGAAGCACTGTTTAAATTAAAATGCAATACATGTGGTCACAAATTTCACATCACTAAGCAATATACTAGAGGGGTTAAATTGAAGACCCATCTATGTGACATATGTTATCCTAAACCGGCGATCCGAATCAGCAAAGGCGAAGCAGAATTGGCTGACTGGTTACGGGACAAAGACATCACTGTTGTTCAGACATCCCGTAGTATTATCAAGCCGTATGAGATAGATATTTTTCTTCCGGAATACAATCTGGGCATTGAATACTGTGGATTATACTGGCACAGCGAAGTTGCTGGAAAAGATAACACGTATCACTTAATGAAAAGAACTTTGGCGGCGGCAAAAGGCATTCATTTAATTACGTTGTTTGAAGATGAATGGATCAACAATTCTGATATCGTTAAGAGTCGGATCACGAACCACATAGGAACGACTGATGACAAAGTGTATGCAAGAAAATGTTTGATCGAAGAAATCGATTCTAGTACCGCAAATAAGTTCTTAAACGATAATCACATTCAAGGATCAGGCCGAAGCAATGTGCGATACGGTCTCTTTCACGATGGAGAATTATTATCAGTGATGACTTTTTCCAAATCTAATATCTCAAGAAAGGTAGATAAATGGGAAATCAATCGACTATGTAGCAAACTTAATACCGCAGTCATTGGTGGGGCGAGTAAGCTTTTCAAGCATTTCGTAACCAACATCGACCCTATCGAAATCATATCATACGCAGATAAACGATGGAGCAACGATGATGCATTTTATGACAAATTGGGATTCATTAAACAAAAAGATACGCCGCCATCGTACTGGTACATAACAGCAAATGATCTTACTCGTTATCATAGATTTGGGTTACGTAAAACAAAAGAGGACAATCAAAATATAACCGAGTGGGAGAATAGGCAACTACAGGGGTGGAATAGAATATGGGATTGTGGAAACTTGAAGTACATATGGAAAAAGGGGCAATAAAAATTGCCCCTTTTACTTTCGTTATATTGCCGAATACTTCGCGTTATCCTCCGGCTATTTCACCAGTATTCAAAATTCGAAGTGGAATATAAATGAATTCGACTGTTTTTACTGGCTCGATGGCTATATCTACGTAAAGTTCGTTACGGTCGATACGTGCTGATGTGTTGTTTGACTCATCACACACTACCAAGTAATCGTACAATCCGCGTTTTGCTACAAGATCGTTCATTTCTTGCTCAACAACCTGCTTGATTTCATCACGAGTTAGCTTATCGTTCGGCTCGAAGATGAATGGTTTTGCAAGCTTATCAAGCTGACGACGAATGTGAGCTACCAGACGGGCAACGTTGATGCGATCAAGCGCCGAAGCGAATGACTGCACTGTCAAGTTACCGTACAACATAACACCAATTCCCGGAATGTTAGTAATCGGGTTGATATCGTTGGTGTACAATGTGTCACGAACTGATTCACGGATGTCGGTAAGCTGGAATTCACCAGATGCTGCATCCAAGTAACCAATTGCTGATGCGTTATCAACTAGACCACGGCGTGGTCCTGCTGGTGCGAACCAAGGGAACGCTACATCATCATTTCGTACCAAACCACGAAGAACCATGTGGGATGATGGAACAACAATTGTGTTTCCGCTCAAGTCGTTTGTGAGACCGTGGCAATACCATAGACCCATGTATGAACTTGAATTTGCGAGACCATCTTCGCCTGTTCCTGCAGTTGCGTTTGTTGCCCAAGCTTGGATTTCCGTTGAAGTGGAACCCAAACGCATTGGTGTATCACCAACAACGAATGCTGTTTCACGACGATCCGTGTTCAATTGGATCATGTTCGGAATAAGTTCAGGATATCCAGGTGAAGAAATAATGTTGAACTCACGAGTCTCTTCGCGGTTATCAGTGCTTGCATCGATACCTGCTTTAAATGCGGCAACAACAACGGCGCGTTGAGCTTTACGACCCATGTAAGGGGAGCCGTCAAGTTTGTTTCCACTTACTGTTACCCATGCGTTTGTCTCTGTTGGGAGAGTTGGGTAATCAGCGATTGGGAAATCTGTGCGGTTGAAGTAATCGCTTTTGAATTTCTTCACGGTGTAGCCGGAACGACGTGTGTTCCATAGAAGCATACCACGTGGATAGATTGCTGGGTCTGGCTCATCCAGATCAACAATATCAGAAGTTAGCAAATCAACGATTGATGTAAGTGTTCCAGTGTTGACATCAGTTGTGGTGTCACCCATGAAACGAGCATCAGCGAATAGGATACCGTTTTCTGAACCTTGATCGGTGTTGTCTACGACTACCCACTTATCTTCACCAGAAACTGCTTGCCAGCGATTTAGGATTGGATAGTTTTCTAGGTCAGAAGTATCTACCCATAGATCACCGTATACCAATGCAGTTTCATCTGACTGTGTTGTTGGTGCTGCTGCTGCAACTTGTGGTCCTGCTGGATCAGTTGTTGAAAGATCGTAACCACGTGCATCGTTTGATACATTCTGGTAACCTCTCCATACTGAACCGTCATGGATCATAATATCAACGTCATCAACGTCATCGTGGAACCAATATGTGTCGGCAGATGGGTCGGTTGTAGGCTGTGCTACAGATGTTGTATACGTCGCTGGAACCCAGTTACTCAGGATAATATCACTTGCGTTACCGGCACGAACTTGGCCAGTTGTGATTGCTGCTACAAGACCAACATCGGCTAGAGGTGTATTCAGTGTTTCTTTCAGAACAATTACACCACCGCCTGTGTGGGTGATGCTTACTGCGCCTGTAGTTTCAACTGCTGCTGTTACACCAGTAACATTTGCTGCCAGAATGTCTGTTACGAAGGTAGCGCCAGTGGTGCCGCTCATTGTAACTGTTACAGGTGTTGACATTGCTACAGAACCTGCTGCTGATGCAGAGATGGTAAACGTGTCTGAAGTGGTTGGGGCTGGAGTAGTTGTGTTACCAACCACAATAGTATCACCTGATGCATAACGCTTGAACAGTTTGTAGGTTACTGTCTCATCTTCGGTTACATCATACTGCATGTAGTATGTTGATGTTGAAAGATTTTGACCACCACCAGAACTATCCAAGTTCTTGTTAGCTGTCTGATCGTTTTCATAAAGCAATGCTGTTGTGTCAACAAACAAATCAGTTGTTGAGTTGTATACTGACAGATCAACGTGAGCACCGTTACCGGCACCGCCTGAAGATGCTTTGGTTGTTTTAACCCATACGGAACCTGTTGGACGCGGAACTGTGTCGCCTGATTTCCATTCTGGTACAGTGTAGTGAGGGGATTGCTGTACTAGTGGACCAGCGTATGTACCTGCGGTAATTCCTGCGGCTGCTAGGAAACCAGTTACACCGCCGTCTGCGATTACCATTTTTCCATCGACAGTAGAACCATCGGATGTTGCTGTGCTTTCAACGTAGAATTCTAGTACGTTATCAACCACTGCTGTGGTGATGCCTGTGCCTGTCATTGCCGTATTAATACGGGATGATGCCAAGCTGGCTGTTGTGTCAGAACTCAATGTTGTTGTAATTGTGTTAATAACAATAGTTTCATTGCCCGCAAATGTTGGAGAAGCGGTGGATGAAGCTGCTGGCCATGAAACTTCCCATGTGGTGTCACCGGTCAGTACCCATGCATTACTACGGTTCTTGTAATATGTCGGATTGCTTGTATTTGTAGCAACAACTGCATAGTCGCCGATATCACCGATTGATGCCAATGGAACACCACCTGTCAAATCGGCAGTATCTTCGATCACGATAGGAGTAACTGTACCGAATGCTTGTGTTGCAGCACTGAACTGAGTGATGCCCCAAGAGGTAGTGGATGCGTCAATCCATACTGTTCCGTTTACAGGATTTCCAGTAGGACGTGATGCACCGGTAAGTTCGGAAAGATCAATATCAACACGCTGTACATAGCAACGGTTACTAATACCCAGCAAGCTGTATGCTGCCATTAGTCCGTATTCGTTCAATTCATAACCATGAAGACCAGTTCCAGATGTGCTCTGATAGAAGGTAGGTGCTCCGAATGTCGCTGTTAATTCGCGACGAGATGAGATCAGGTAGATGTCATTTGCTGTTGCTGCAGTTGTTCCTGCTGCAGTACCGGTTCCTGCGGCATCTGATTTATCTTGACCAGTTGCAATAAGAACATAGGGTACGGTGCCTGTTGACGCTGGTGCATAGATGCTTTCATCTGATACTGTAACGTCGATACCGGGTGATACTAATGTTGCCATGTTTTTGTTTCCTCACTATAAACATATTTGTTACTGTATTTAGCGAAAGCGAGGAAAACAGGGCTGATACGACGAGTCCTTTATTTGTGCTTTGCCTAAATAAAGGTATGAAGGACGATATCAGTGTTTAAGAATAACAAATACACCAAGACATACAATGCAATTATACACCGAGCAAAAAACAGACATATGCCGGTATGTTATACCGAAGTTCATCATGTCATACCCCGATGCATGGGCGGTGATAATTCTAGTGGGAATTTGGTGGTGCTTGAGGGCAGAGAACATTATATATGCCATCTGTTACTGCCAAGAATGGTCGATGACCCGATACATGTTTCTAAGCTGATGAGCGCGGCATTTTTCATGTCCAATCTCAGCAACGCTGATCAGAGACCATTCAAGGTAAACAATCGCATATATCAATCTTTAAAAGAATGGTTTGCGAGAGAAACCTCAAAGCGAATGACCAAGTATCCCCCAATCAATGAAAGAGAACGTGGGTTATGCCCCGAGTGTGGCATTGATCCAGTGTCGATAAATTATTACCGAACAGATATGGATGGCAATGAAAAGGTATACTATAAGAAGAAATGTGCTACTTGTATCAGAAAAGATAAGAAGAAAAAATACCCGAAACCTTCCGTGGTTGCAAATTACAGAAAAAAGCCGCACTGTGAGAAATGCGGCTTCCATCCGAAGTTCGAAGCTCAATTAGTGATCCATCATATCGATTTAGATCAAACGAATTATGCTTGGAACAACCTCAAAACAGTTTGTTTGAACTGTGAATATGAGTTAGTTATCGGTAAAGTTAAGTGGTCACAAGGCGATTTGGTTCCGGATAACATAAATACAATGTAGGTCACGAACACGTATTCTACCTACTCTAACGTCTGGGGAGACATCAGCAATGTATTTAGATAACAAATATACCAAGTGGTATTATAACATAACAAAATCAGCACAAATGAGACTTGCGCCCAAGGGATATATCGAGAAACATCATATCATTCCAAAGTGCATGGGGGCGGGGAAGGAAACAATATTGTTGCATTGGCAGCTAAACGCAATTTGATACCAGATCATTGACCTTGATTTGTAGATCAATGAAAGACCCATCATTGGTTATCTCATGATCAAACTCTTGCCCAATCCAGCGGTATTCACTTTCATGGATTCCTAAATCCTCGATTGCTTCGAACATACCAACTTTATTAGAGCTTACTGCCAAGTCCCACCAATCGGGGTTTTCACCGCGTTTCACGCGAATACATGTGCCGCCGAGTTCTTTGATCATGGCGATCTCATTCGGAAATCTGACATCTGTTACGACGATGTTGGCACTTGGTTCAGCTAACTCAAGTTTCCTTTGTAATGACAGAATCCACATATCATCATGGAAACTATTCCGCATAACCTCTGTGCCAAACTGTTGCAATGCCATTCTTGGGGTGAAATCAGGAATGCCCAATTTAATGGCCCACCATTGATCTATCACATCTCGTGCTGCTCGTGATTCCGGAGTGGCCCCTTCGAGCATATCCCTGTCCCAATGGAACATCGCCGAGCATGCATCCTTAAGTGATGCCGCAAACGATATTGCTGTGAATTTATGATCCCTGACCAGATTGTCACCAACGGTGCCTTTGCCTGATCCTATTAGTCCTGATATTCCGATTAAGATTTATTTTCTCCTGATAAATAATAGTATGGATTTTTTACGTAACAAATACACACAAGTATATAATAACATCATTGATCGAGCAATGTCAAGAAACTTGCCTCGTAAATCGAACGGAACGGAGATACACCATATAATACCTAAATCATTGGGCGGGGTCGATCTGACATCAAATACATCAGTGTTGACATATAGGGAGCATTTCATCTGCCATTTGCTTCTCCCTAAAATGACGAAAGGCAATGATTCTCGAAAGATGTACCACGCACTAAGTTTCATGTTGGGTAAGCCAAAGAAAGGGGGAAGATCATATAAGGTAACAAGCACTGTGTACGCTTTGGTCAAGCAGCAAATTTCTGATAATATGACACTATTCTGGGCCGATCCTATAAAACGAAAAGAGCGTTCCTTGCTATATTCTGGCGACGGTAATCCGTTCTATGGTAAACACCATACACCCGCGTCCATTGAGCGGATGAGAAAAAGTAGTAAATTATACGTGCCTACTGATTCCACCAAACAAAAAATCAGCATTGCTACCAAAGGAACTCGCAACCCATTTTATGGAAAGAAACACACAGATCAAACTATTGAAAAAATGCGCAATGCAAGGGCAAAAACCTCCCCTATTCCAAAAGGATATACTCATACCACTCGAATATGCCCACATTGTTCATTAGTGGGGAGAGGTGGAAACATGACTAGATTTCATTTTGATAACTGCAAATCTAGATCATGATACGCCGTTCGCAAAATCACACGCCATTTGACGTGCCTCGGTTAATGTTGTAACAGTCCACTCACCCCTGCCGTATGTTGTAGGGAACTCGCAGAACCGTCGATTGATGGTTCCTCTTAACTTCTCATTAGGAACCTTATCGTTGTACAATGAGTTGATCCATACACCTTTGACTACTTTGGTGTCGATAACATCAGGAATGTCTGCTTCCATTTCATTATCGGATGTGGTGAAAGTTTCGCCGTAAATATTAATAGTATCGGTGCCTTCCTCGGCCCAATGTTTTTCGTGATACTCGTTGTCACCCCAAAAGGTTAGGACATCTTCAATGAAGTCTTCTTTGTTGGCTGGATAATAACTGCAGTCACCCTTCTTGGTGCTGTCGCCAATTCCGAAATGATATCGGGCGCGATGTGACCAGCAGTGCCATGATTGTTCTGCTTCACAAAATCCTATGCTACATGTGTTATGAGTTGGGGATGCTAACTCAGGAATGACGCCTCGTTCTACTATCCATTTCTCGGCTTCTTCTTGATCTCCGATATATCCGCCATCGAGTGCGTATGCACTTTTCATGGTACTGCCCATGCCGATGTCTTTTTCAATCAGAACATAATGATTGCAGTATTCTAGTAGTTGATTTTTGGGATCATCTATGATATCTTGTAATTTTGACATTCATAATTATATCAAATCTCACAGATTAGTGTCAAGTTTTATCCGATGACCCACCACATTGGCATTCCACCGTCGTCATAATTCTGAAGTTTCGCTTCAAGATCAATCATCTCTTGGGTACCGGCTGCGATCAACGAATCACCATTCAGGGTTGTTCCGCCCTGCGGTCCTACATATGTAGCGAATTTACTTCGGGCTTCACCCAATGATACTTTAGCTACAGCTAATGCGTAATCCTGTAACCAAAGATAAGCGTATTGATCATTCAATAGATGTTCATCTGGCTTGTTGTTGTAAATCCATAGCAACACTTCTTCACCATCTGCTCTAACATCACGAATAAGTTGAAGCTTTTTGGTTGAAGTATCCCAATGAAAGTTCAGATACCCACCGAACATCTTCATTGATTGTTCCTGATATGCGCTCCATAGTTCGTATGAAAGCATTCCGCCGGATCGACCAGCACGGAGAATGTAGTATGACAGGAATCCAGAATGGAATGGTTCGAAATCGGAACCGGATGTTGACCCCATACCACCGACCGTACGTCTTAGCACTTGGCGAACTTCAGTGATGTTGGAATCCAATGTATAATTGTTAACGCCTTCTTCCAATGTCAAGAATGCATAAGATTCTTCTACACCACGCTCAGATGATGTGCGATATTTTCTGAATGCCTGTTTAATTGCCATGGTGTAATGTGCCGGATCAAGCTCGACCTGAACCATATCACCACCAAGACGTAATCTGATGTATTCTGTGATCTCTTCTTTTAAGTCGTCTACTGCAGCCATTGGAATTCCTCGTTGTCCTGTATTTAGCTAAATACAGCATGAAGATAGCCGAATTACTTAATGAACTCACTAACCAGCCGAACGAGAATACTATCAGTCTTTTGGGTACCACTGATACCGATTTGAACAAGGGTTTCCGTGCGGCTCGTAGAAAAAAGAAGAGAATGGACATTGAGACCACCGCAGGTGGCGCTACGTCACGTCCTAAAAAAACTCAGCAAACTTAATCTTGAACCAACAGGCGAAATTTTCGTCGTGCGGTATAGTGATTTCTGTTGCATTTTCATACATCCGCACCTTCAAATTACCATCCGTCATATCCTTGACAAATTTACAGACTTTCTGTATCAGTGGGCCTTTCAACTCCCGTGACCAAAATGGTGGGTACGATATCGAAATGATATACTCATCTCCCAATACGGGCATTGTGATTGTTGGTTTTTGTGCCATGTTGAATAACGATTTTCCTGTTCTATCTGACGCCATAAGTACGGTCAATTGGCCTATCTTGGTACCGGCTGGCGAGGGCCACTTCCATAATGCTGATTTCATTTGATCACTCGTAAGAGTACAGTGTCCTTGTTGATGCGGCCAGTCAGTTTGATTTCGGTCGCCTTTACGTTCGATAGAATTGTCCGTAGCTTGATCTTACCACCTTTCATGAGGTCTGGCAAGTACTTCTCTGGTTTACGAATGGTTTTTGTTACACTCGTCTTTTCATTATACCCCGTGATCGTTGATCCTTTTACCCCAAGACCACCATCGTTTTCATTGGCGTTGTATACTCCGACCTTACGAGTTTTTGTATTGAACACCCACAATTGTTGCACTCCTATGATTTCAGTTGGGTTGATGCTGGCGACTTTGTATTTGGTGTCATCTGGTTGATAATTCAGCTTTGCCACCAGTTTGCTTTTAGATGGGGCCTTTGCTTTACTGGTTTTGCGGGTTGCCTTCTTAGCAGATTCGTAGGACGCCAAGTCGTTGAACAGTTCGGCAAAGAAAGTCTTATGGCGCTTGAAGTCTGCCCGTTTGAACGATCTATATGCTTCTTTGAGGTCATCGGGTGCGTCTTTCGTGCTGGCGGTTTCTATCTCTGTCAACAATGGAGTGTAATAATCTCGTATTTTCTTGACGTGGACTTGAGCCACATTCTCTTTCTTCATCCAATCAAACACTTTTGGTTGTTTAAAATCTTTGTTGTCGATGGTATCAACCCATTCCTCGAACTGTCCAATGATCTCGCCCAATTGCTCTCTCATATGATCTTGGATGCTTGGTCTCGGGGCTTTGTTATCTAGTTCTGCTTTTTTGGCGGGTTTCGATACAGTTTTTCCTGCGACGATCAACTCGTCCAGTCGTGCTCGTAACCAATCACTATATTCATCTGGCAATCCTTTGAGCAACATAGACGATATTGATCCCATGGTGATTGATAGTTTGACATCGGGCATTGCTTTTACACAGCGCATATCTTCGTCAGAATATTCGGCGAACTTCATCCATTCAAAAATCTTCGGTCTGAGGTCTTTCGCCTCATAAAAATAGTTATAGTGGTTCAGCCCCAACGATTTGATCGTGAGTATTCGCTTCTCATCCCATTTCTCTACTCCGTCCCATATGGGTTCACTCCCAATGTGTTTCAGCAGGGTTGCTTTCGGGAGTTTTGTCTCTTTTGCCATCTTGCGCCTTTTTTATCCTATATAGCAATTACTTATACAAGGTTACGCACGATCTACATAATTGTCAAGAGTTTTTTCAATAAATACGTAGTAAGTGATAAATACAATGTAAGCCGCGATGCTGGAAACATCCGCTTACTCTAACGTCTGGAGGGACATCAGCAATGATCATATTTATAAAATCACGAATTCAATACTGGATTAACCAAGGCTATTCACAAGAAGAAGCCACCATAATTTCACATCAATTTAGGATCACATATGTTTAAGAGCAACAAATACACTACTTGGTATTATAACATCATCGATTCCGCACAAGCAAGAAATTTGCCTCGTAAAACTGCCGGAACAGAAATACATCACATCATGCCTAAATGTATGGGTGGTGAGCGTGGAAATAATTTAGTCGTACTTACTACAAGAGAACACTTCATTTGTCATTGGTTGTTGACCAAAATGGTATCCGCTACCAAGCATAAGTGGCAAATGTGGAATGCTTTTGGATGCATGTTGTGGATGGTATCTGATAAACACAAGCGATATAAGGTGAGTTCACACCTGTATGCGCAGTTGAAAATCGGATATAGTAATTCAAAACGAGAAAGGATGATAGGCGATAAGAACCCGAGATGGGGCACAAAACACACTCCGGAAACCAAAGCCAAGATGTCACGGTCTCATGCCGGTAGAGTTAAATCCCCCGAAGAATGTAAAAAACTCAGCGATGCCCACAAAGGTAAACCCAAACCGGGTGCAGCACGACGAATGTCTGGTCCAAATAATCCAAACAATATAAAGGTATCCTGTGTATATTGCAAAAATGAGATACCATCTCCTATATTCAAACGGTGGCATGGCGATAAATGCCGGAAGAATCCAGAAAATCCGGACGCTAACAAACACTGGAAAACATCCACATGCAAAACATGTAGTTCCAAGTTTGAGTATAAAGTGCGGGATAGCAAAGGTGTGTACTGTTCTACTGCGTGTGTTCATAAATAGTATATAAGCAAGGAGAAGTACGATTCCAAAGATAAGTTTGTGGCAAAATGGTCAGCACAATACCGATTATCAGTTTCAGGATCAACGTGCATCTGAGATGTATACTATTGGCGGAACCGGAATAAATGTGCATCTATATCTTGGTACTTTTGATCAAGGTGCCACTGAAGACGCGACTGAGCCATCATATGCAACAGTTAGTGAGCAAAACATTCAAGATTTGTTGTTTTTAGAGAACCGTGATCGCAAATATGACCAATCGGTGTACGATATACGTGGTGTGTACAACGTTTCCGACATTGACTTCGATTTATCTCAGTTTGGTTTGACATTAGCAGGGGATACTCTGTTTATCACATTCCATATCAACGATATGGTCGCACAACTGGGCAGAAAGCTCATGAATGGTGATGTGTTGGAACTTCAACACCTGAAAGACTATTACAGTTTAGGTCATGAGGGGATTCCGGCGGCACTGAAGCGGTATTACAAGATCGAAGACGCAAGCAATGCTTCCGAAGGCTTCGGGCCTTCGTGGTGGCCTCATTTATGGCGCGTCAAATGTACTCCTATTGTGGATTCACAAGAATACCGAGATATCTTCACGAACACAACATTCAGCGAAGGTGGCTCGACCCTTAAAGACCTGTTGAGTTCATATCAAGACGAAATCGCGATCAACGACGCCATTCTCCAACAAGCTGAAGCCGAAACCCCTGAGTCTGGGTACGACATTGATCAATTCTATGTTGTTCCTGTTGATGACGACAGTGGAGAGATGCTTGGTCCTGAAGAATCAGCTAATGCGAACTTCACCAATACATTGTTGTACGGCGACGGCGAAGCTCCCAATGGTTTCTCGGTGTTGCCGAGCATTACCTTCCCAACATCCCCGAGCATAGGTGACTATGTATTGAGGCTGGACTATCTACCTAATAGATTGTTCCGCTGGGATGGCGCTAAGTGGGTCAAGATCGAAGATGCGGTGAATACTGATTACTCACCGGGAACATCCCTAAATATCAGAGGATCGTTCATTAACAACTCAGGAACATTCACGGCACAAGATGGTGTAACGACTGTGAATGTTAACCAGAACTTAAGTGATTTGTTATCGGCGAAAGCTGATATCGTTGCTACACCAGACATAGAAGGCGCGTTCGCTGCAGCGTTTGCCGCAGAATTTGATTAAGGATAACAAATGGTAGATACAGTAAGAACAACAACAGAATTATTAACAACATTATTTCAAGACGGTCAATCAAACGGTGCCATCACTGCACAAGACATGAGAGATTTAGTTGTGTCTGTTAAAGACCCTGCCGCAGTTGTAGAGATTAATGCGTTGGCTGATTTCCCAACACCAGTTTCTGGTGTTATCACGCTAGTTACTGGGAAAACTTACATGATAAATGGTGCAATTGATATTGGTGTGAACCGAATAGACGCTTCGGCTGGCGCTATTGGAATTTTTGGAAGAAGTTCAGAGGTTATATCACTAACAACAAACAACGTTGCCGCGATGATCACCAGTGATGAGACCCTAACGATTATGCACTGTAGTTTGACAAACACGGGTGGTCCATGTTTCAATCTTGGTGCGGCTGGTAAATTTTACAGATTCGATGATATTACACTTAATTCCGCTGGCGTAGATTCCATTACTAATGGTATTGCTGCGGTATTCACCAACACACGATGGTCGGGTGGTGCGGCTGGTGTAACCATTAGTGGAGCATGGACTGCTATACTGTTTAGATCATGTGGGTTCTTTAGTCTCACTGGAACGCCAACTATGATGACAATGGCATCCGGTACTACTCCAAATATTTTCAATGTGGATGGTACACAATTTCTTACTGCTGCCGGTCAAACCGGAATTGATATTGATAGTGCTATTAATCCTGCCACATCTGGACAATTTTCGAATTGTACTTTTGCTGCGGCAGGGACGCCATTGGATGCTGGCGGAATTGATGAGAGTTCGACTGGTTGGACTTTCAAAGATAATACAGGCACTCCAAATACAAGAGTGGGCGGTTGGACAAATCATGCAGAGTCTATTAATATTGTCTCTAACAAATTAGCGATAGTAGAAGACGCAAGAACACAATTAACCATCGATGGTCTTGCAAGTGGTACAAATACTACATACGCACCATTATCAGGTTCAATTTGGAATACATCAACTAATAAAATCACACCCGCCACGTCTGGAAATTGTTATGATATACGTTTGCAGATCACGGCTTCATATGATGCTGGTTTACAAGCACACATCGATTTAGAAATTGATATCGGCGGTGCGCTTGGTGTTGTGTTTGCGGAACACAAAATCTTTGTTAAGGGTGCGAACTTAGACAATCAATTTTCATGGAGCATTCCCATTTTCACACTCGGAACATTCATCACCAATGGTGGAACTATTTACTTAACCCCAAGAGATTCAGATATCAAGATTTGGGATGCCAAACTATTCATCACGCAAACCTTTGAACCAGACCTAGGATAATCATGGCTTTACAAACGCACTTTTACTTTATTGGCATAAATACATGATGTACATATATATTATAACAAACACAATCAACCATAAGAAATACGTAGGGCAAACGATCCAAGAGAACACGATCTACAGAAGAATATAAACAGATGCGATCAGAGGTTTCTAAGAAAATGTACGAAAATGAAGAGTTCAAACAAAAGATGGCAGATCATTGTAGGGCTGTTGGTCAGAAGTACAAGGGAAAGACTTGGAAAAAGATAGACGGCAAACGTGTATGGATGGACAAATAACATGCTCCAGCAACATTTCTACGACGAACAAATCAAGCGATATTTGCTGCAGATCATTCGCTTGTTCTCGAACTTCCAAGTTCAAACCGGCATTGAACGAGATGGCAATGCTGCCTTGATGCGCGTCCCTGCGCGATATGGAGATGCGTCAAGACAAGCTTCTGTCATCTTACGCCAGAACAGTGAGTCCGGTACACAGACCGTTCCCATGATCAGTTGCTATGTTGACTCGTTGGATTACAATCCCGAGTGGCGGCAAGACCCAACGTTCGTTGATTCTAAACACCTACGTGAACGTAAGTATAACACGACCACCGAGTCATATGAGACCACACAAGGTAACGCTTTCACAGTGGATCGATTTATGCCAGCGCCATACAATTTGATGGTGAAGGTGGATATCTGGACCAGCAATACCGATCAAAAGTTACAACTCCTTGAACAAATTTTGTGTTTGTTTAACCCAAGTCTCGAACTTCAATCTACCGATAACTATCTGGATTGGACCTCATTGAGTATTCTTGAACTTCAGAATGTTCAATGGACATCTCGTTCAGTGCCAATGGGCGGTGATGATCAAATTGATGTCGCTACGTTATCTTTCAAGACACCTATTTGGATCAGTATGCCAGCGAAGGTCAAGAAGCTTGGTGTGATCTACAAGATCATTGCAAGTATGTATGACGAAGACGGCCAAATTCCACAGGGAATTCTTACTGATGATATCTTGTTGGGCAATCGTCAAACGATTTCACCACTTGATGCTGGTGTGCTATTATTGGGCAACCAAGTCAAATTACTGAGAGTTCAAGAAACTCTTGATATCCAGAATGACGAGATTGGCTCCCCTTCTATCAATTATGCAAACACTGCAATGAATTGGGATGCTTTCATCAATCAATATGGCGAACTCACAGGTGGTATTACTCAATTGAAATTCAACCAAGACCCCAATGAGATTGAGGTTTTCACTGAAGTTGTTGGAACAGTTGCATATCATCCTACTGATAAGACCGTATTGTTGTTCACAGTGGACACAGATACTATTCCCACCAACACCCAAACAGCAGTATTGAGTATTGTCAATCCTACCCAAGTTGGGCCGGGAACTGCTGGTGGATTGGCCGCAGCTACGTCTGGACAGAGATATTTGATATTGGAAGATATCGGAGATGCTTCTAACACAGATGGTGCGGATGCTTGGAAAGGTACTGGTGGTGAAGAATTGATTGCATCGGCAAATGATATCATTGCATACGATGGCACCGAATGGACTGTTGATTTTGATGCTAGTGCGAACGGTACAACGGTACAGTACGTAACGAACACCACATCTGGCATTCAATACAAATGGTCAACCAATCAGTGGATCAAATCCTATGAGGGAGAATACTCCGGTGGTCATTGGAGTGTTGTATTATAGCATTGATGTGTGTTATACTGTAGTATGTTTGAAAACACTTTATTTTTGCCCATCGACATTCCGATTAATACTCGCCTGAATGAGTTAGCGGATACCTTTGTCCCTGAATTTGAATTCGGATTTTGGGACGTAATGAGGTTGACGGAACCGACTAAAAATTACAGCACGGTCGGGTTTGCTGATTTTATGCACGATGAATGGCAAGATGTGATAGATTTTTTTGATATGCATTTGCCGTTCACCGAATACGTAAATGTGAAATTTCATAGAACCAAGCCAGAGTTAATGACAAAGGCGCATATTGACTTCACGACACCTGAAATAAATCAGTCACTATATGATCATACCCAATCCAATGAGCCGTGTGGATATCGTATGTTGATATCCGGTACCGTAGGGAAGTTTTTCGTTGTTGATGGGGCAGGGGTCAAGACATATGGAGTAACCCCACCAGAGACGAACACGTTCGTCATGAGGGCGTCTGATGGCATACATGGTGCTGATCAGGATCAGAACAGAATGATCTTATATTTCCAAGGGATTTTGGATCAGGATAAACACAGACAAATTTTGGAACGATCCTATCAAAAATACAAGGATAGTATGATATCATATGGCAAAGCGTAAACTAGTTAAAGCGGTAGGGTGTTTATATTTCAGCACTGAGACCAGACGATATCTTTTCTTGATGAGAGATGACACCAAGTACACCAACACATGGGGATTAGTTGGCGGCAAGATGGAACAACATGAGTCCGAGATTGCTGCGTTAGTTCGTGAATCCAAAGAAGAGATTGGCTTCGTTCCGATCATATCCAAATTTGTACCCATAGAAAAGTTTACATCAGAAGATCGATTGTTCGAATTTCACACGTACGTATGTCCGGTTGATAGAGAGTTCATTCCGTTATTGAACAACGAGCACAAGGGCTACTGTTGGACATTGATAGATGCTTACCCGAAGCCATTACATCCGGGCGTTTACTCCACGTTTAACTTTGATGAATTCAAAGAGAAAATCAAAACGATTGAGTCGTTATGATCAAGCATATACGCCGTAGAACCCATACCAAGATGTTGCGTCCACTGCAACAAACATAATTCTTGCGCCAGGGCCCAAATCAGTAGAAGCATTCGCAGCACCATCGTTAATATCATCACTGGTAGCTGGGAAAATTTTCAACGTGTCCACTGCGTCTGCATTCAAAATATAGATCACTCTTCCTGCGACTGCGGTTGGTAGTACAACAGCCTCGGCGGATGCTGACACAACTGTGGTCACACGGTTGAATGTGGTTGTCAAGGCCGTGGCTGCACCCTGTGTGGTACCTGCTGCTGATATAGCATCAGTGACCGACATAGTAAGTTCACCCGTGAAGGTCGCTGCACCGGTAGACAAGGTAGACGATCCGTTATCAATGTTTCCAAAGCCGGATGAGATTGAACCTGACCCCAATACACCAACGGTGGTCAGACTTGAGGTAACAACTCCAGAATTCAGAATTGTTCCAGTAAGGTTGTTTGCATCATGCGTGTGGGTGTCATTGCCCACAACAGTAGCGAATGATATGTTGCCAGTTCCATCCCATGCTGCGGAGACACCAGTAGCATCACCTGTCAATGTGATCGTTCTACCGGTCGTCCAACCTGCTGCCGACGTTGCGGTTGTTGCGTTGCCCGATAGTGCTCCGGAGAATGTGGTTGCTGTTACTGTGCCAGAATCAAGCGTATAATCACCTGCAATCTGATGAATGTCACCATTGCCTTTGATTAGCCAGCGGGTACTAGAACCGTCATCAATGGACATAATGTTTTCAGTAGCGGCTGCAACCTGATTACCTGTTCCGTTTGCCTTGCTGCCGGATAATGAAATAATACCATAAGAGGCAGAGGTGTCGGTAGTGTCTGGAGTGCCGCCATCATATGCAGCAATTTCAAACGCGGAGATACCAGTAGTATCACTGAATGATCGTATTTGTGTACCGCCGACTGTATCAGATAGCTTTCTAATGGAAAAATACGTATCAGTTTCTGCTAGCGTAGTCATTCCGTGAGTGATATCCGAACTAGATTTCAAGGCAAGAATTTCATCACTTGCGGTACCTTGGTTAATAGTCAAACCAGTAGTCATACTGGCGTTGGATGACTCTTTGATATATACCTTACCATTACCACCAACGCGCAAACCTTCACTATTACCTGCGGTGATTCCAACAGCATCAGTTGCCGGAAAGTAGATTCCTGTATTGGTGTTGCCTGTGTTTGTGAATGGTGGACTTGAAAATGAGCCATCGGGTGCTGCAATAACACCGACAACTGTATGTACAGGCGATGCACCACCAGTAATGGTTAGCGCAGTTGTGCCGTCTGTGTCAAATGTTAGTGTACCATCAGAACCCGTATCTGTTGCGGTAATGCTAGTGTCTAATTGAACAATTTGGTTTACGGTAATGCCACCAAGTTCGGTTTGAACATATGCTGTTGTTGCGAGTTTCGTGGTGTTATCGGATGCTGGAGGGGTGACACCAATAACATATCCAGTACCCGCTGGTGCTAGAACAATGTTTTCGTTGGTGGTGTCCGTGAGGATTTGGTTACCCGCAATACGAAGGCTTCCGTTAGTGATGTCACCAGAGAAGGTAGATGATTGATCAGTGCCGTTTACAGTAATCGCAGTGTTAGTGCCGTTGGGAGCTATTAAAAAATTATCATTATTAGAACGTAATCTAACTGCACCGCCTGAATTGACAAGATAAATGTCTTGGAAAGTATCGGTACCAGTTAGCTGTAAACCGATGTGGGTTGCGCCTGCATTGAAATTAACAACACCAACAACATCCAATGGCACAGTGGGGATGGCTTTGTTGATGCCAATACGAGAATTAGCTACGTCTAAATAAAGTAAATCTGTTTCAAATGCTAAATCCGTACCTAATCGTGTTAGGTTTGACTTAAGCATTGGTCCTGAAATGCGACCAATAGCCATGTGTTTCTCCTGTACACCACAATTCTAAGGTCGGTGTGCCGCCGTATGTACAGGTATTTATGCTTTATACAGTATCGAATCCGTGTCGAACAGAAATATCTGAGAGGCTTGGTGGGGGAGATGTAAAGGTCAATGCTGTGCCCGAAACGGTATATGCAGACACTGGATTTTGCATCACATTATCTATCATGATGAATACCCGAATTTCTTCATCCGAGGTCACTGACTGAGACATCGTGTATGCTGCGGTCGAACCATCTCCGACAAAAGTGTCATGCACAATGGTTGCTGTGCCAGAAATACCAATCGATACCCAAGTGGTATCAAATATTTCCAGTTCACCAGTAGTAGTATTCCAATATATCATACCATCAACTGGATCAGTCGGACGTGATGCGGTAACACCGTCGATCACTCGATTGCCATTCAAATATGTGTTCTTTGCATGTCTGCCCATTAGATTGCCACCGCACTCACTGTGGCTGTGACACCGGTCGAGTCACTAATTGCACTAATGAAATCACTATCAGCCAATATAAGTCTTTCGGTTTCCATAATGAATGTGTCATTCTGTGCGATGCTAATTTGATCATAAATTTGAGTACTTGCCGCAACACTACCGCCACTAGGAATCGCATGTACGTCTAATGTGCGGGTTGCGCCTGATGTATTGCAAAAATAGATTACCGATACTGCGGTATCATTTGTTGATGTGTAAATTGTCGTGTCGGTGGCTAGGACCGCTGTGTTTGTAATTGCCATTTCTGTTCCTTATAAAATCATTCCGAGAACGATTGCTTTACTTCTACTTATCAACTCATCTGCGTGGGAGTTGTTTGAAAAATATAATCCTGATTCCCCTGCCCCTGCGGCCTTGGCGTACAATTTAGAATATCCAACTTCACTGGACGGATCACTGACTTCATCAATCTTCAATACACCATTCTCAATTCGTAGCTCGCCAACCGTTCCGGTATCAATAACCAAATCGGATGTTAGATATGTTCCAGCATCATTTTTGTTGGAGACCGTTTTTGCGTTGAGCTTTAGTTCGCCACCCAATGTAGGAGTCAAATCATCCAACAACTCCGTCATACCTGCAGACGATGTAGCGGATGTCAAGATGTATTCATATGTTGAACCGTCACGGGTTAGCTGCCAATCATCGATTGAATCATCCCAACGTAGAGATACGTCAGTTGACGAACCACGATCAATGATAACACCAGAGGTGGTCAATGTTACCCCTGCACCGGATTCGCCCGAGTTCAAAAGAATCGTGTTATCTGCGATTTCAGTGTCAGTACTGGTTATCTTGGTGATCGTGCCGATAACATCCAAATCCGCATTGATCACAACACCAGAACCATCGGTGAAAGACATGAAATCTGTCCCGTTGATAGATGAAATAGTGTAAGAAGTTGAATAACTTTTCGTTTCGGCCATGTGTTAGTTCCTTATCAAGTATTTAGCTGATCTCGGAACTTCTCATAATCAACATCGATCAAATTAGGCATCCTATCCGTCTTAAAGTTCGTCATTCGGCCCACAATGTACAAATTCTTGTTCATTTTCGCCATCATATCGTGAACTTCACCAACATGTTGAACCCAATTGCCAAAATATGTCTCTGGGTGATCTTCCGTGATATAGAACTCAGTACCAGCATACATGTTGTTCGCCTTCTTTGTCATACTGGGATGAGAGGATAACCCAACGAAGTCAAACCCAAGCAAATACACATCCGTGATATCTGTCTGTTGTGCCGCCATCCATACTGCGGCGGGACCACTCGACCATCCGTAAATCTCTGGTGGAATATCAAGTGCACCAGTTTCTTCATCATGTCGAGGATATCTACAGTAATGTTTGTGATCTTTTGAATACCCTGAGTCCTGTATCTCATAGGACATCCCCGGATCGACCGATACCAATACATCCACATGAGTGTCTTGATACAATCGATTACAACCGTATATGATTCCTTTATCTCGTAGGAGACCTAAGTCAAATCCTGCCCGAGATGTTCCGTTACCTATCACAAATGCTTTAGTCATACAATATTTAGGGTTGACAAATAAATGATGTATGTTATGTTATTCAAATGGTAAAATCAACAACCCTAGTCGATGACGACCTATGGAAATTCACCGATGGCAAGGATGATGCCATGACGTGGTATGCTATGAGCCATGATGACTTCTACAAACAAATCTACCATCGCGATGATGGACCTGCATATGTCTCAACAAATGGAACAAAAAAATGGTACTGTAGAGGCAAACTTCATAGAGTGGATGGACCGGCGATAATGTGGGGTAGTGGTGACATTATGTGGTTTATACACGGCTTGCAATATTCGTTCAGAGAATACCTCACGTTACCTCATATTACACCAGAAATGAAAACAATCCTGATACTGACGTACTCCCATAGAAAGTCCATTATATCATGAAAGCATCACCAGTAGACCTATATAAACTCGCCCGATGTTTGCGGGAAAATCCGGGACTTAAAAATGGACGCCAATTACACACCCACGGCATGGTGCGATATCATGTGCAAGACGTTGGATATCATCGTATAGACGGACCATCCGTAATATGGGTTAATGAAAATACACCATGTAGATATTATCTACACGGTTTCAGACTATCATATCGCCAGTGGTTGGATGTATTATGTGAGACCGACGTTGAACGCACCCTCATGATACTCAGAACATCTCATCTGAATCGATAAAATTCTTCATGATAATCTGCTTGACACGCAATCGAGTGGTCGATAAATGGACACACCGGTTCATATGTGCGGTTGCTTGCTCTCGGGTGTTATGCCCCTGCGGATAGCCATGTGGTATTGTGGTGAATATCCAAAACCCATTGCGATCTCGCTTGACCTTGTTTTTGAACTCACACCATATACCGTACTTAATCATCTATATGATCGTCCTGCATTTCTTCGGAACCCATTGATGAATTCTCCATTGGGTATCACCATTTTTATAAGACCACCCCCGACGTACTAATGCATCATTGGCACGTTCACGGGTTCTCCATAATGGAACAGATGTACCATTCTTGTGATCGACACGGTGCCAAAACCATTTATACATCGTGGGATGATAATACTGAAAGCCGTACTTTACCATAAATCTCTCCCCGATGGATTCAACTTTTCTTTCTTGGGAACCCATTGCTTGACCGTGTATTTCACAGTGAGCCATTCTTTCTGCAATTTAATACAATGTGCCCCTGCTTGCGCACGTGTATTGAATAACATAACCATATCAGGGTAACCTGTCAAGTACCATTGATCAACAACCAAAGGATTTTCAAGATATTGTACCCGTATGCCGTACTTAACCATGAACGCCAGCTATGTATGTGTCTTCGTTTTTAGGCACGAACTGTTTCACTTCATAATTGACAGAAGGTGCATATTCTCGACATTCTATAGCCACAACTTCTGCAGCTTCACGTGTTTTTAACAACCGGACACTCCCCTGCAGACCATCAGCATACCATTTTACAATTGTTCGGTGGCCTATTACAGACCGAACCATTATTCCATACTTAACCATGATTCTTAGGTACCCATTGCTTGACCCTGTACATGATATCCGGATGCTCTGCCGACACATGGTCACAATACTCTTGTGATTTAGCACGAGTGGCGAACAACTTCGCATCATCTGGCTTATCTTCCACCCCATTACAATACCATTCATTCCACCATACAGCGGGACGACCGCTTTGTCCTTTACACCAGATGCCGTACTTAACCATTCTTGAGTTCTTTCTTTGGTACGTATTGTTTAGGGTGCAATTTATAGACATTGTTATTGGATGTCACCACCGATATAAAGTTATTTGCTTGGGCACGGGTCGAAAATAGTGGCGGCGTTGGTATCAGACCGCCCAACCACCAATGAGGGCCAAAGCCTTGATTGTGTTTTATGTTTCGGGGAGACCATATGCCGTACTTAACCATTACGACGACGGGACCATGCTTCGCGCATCAACGTTGTTTGCATTTCTCACCGTGCCATCTCTTGTGCATGGCTGTGCTCGTTTCTTTTCCACAGTGTTCACATGTTTTCTTTTGCTGTGATGGGTGTGTACCCGCAGCCAACATCTTTTCATTAGCAGAACTACCTACCCAAGGATTCTTTCCTTCAGCGATCATCCGACGATTGTGCTCTGGCCCTAGAAAATTATGTGTACCGGCTTCAACTAATTTCTTATTCGATTCCCCATTAGCATTAGGAGATTTTCCATGTAGCCATGGATGTTTGCTGCCATGAATTGGGTTATTGGTTAGGTTGCGCTCGGTGGTGCGTTTACCCGTTGCCTTTTTGTTTTCAGGTTTATGTTGTGGGTTGGAGTCTCCTGCCAAGTTATGTGTTCCATTTGCTACCAAACGATTTTGTGTATCTACTAATTCTTGTCGTCGTTCTGGATGTTGATTGACCCAATGGTTATCACCAGATATTTTTGCGGCTATTTCTGGTCGTTTCATGGGATTTTGATCACCCACGGGTGCTCCAGTACTCGCCGCATTCATGTTCATACAGTTTGGCTTGCCATAATGCTCAGATAGATACCGTTCCTCTAGTTTGATCAACTCGTCCTCGGTGTTCGCCTCTTCAAGTATCTCTCGCGTCAAGGTGGACTTGTCCTTGATTGATCTGGGCCATAGTCCCGATCCGATATATCCATCGTCAATATTGTCCGTGCTATGTCTTCCAATATAGTACTTCCCATTGACGTGTGTCGTTTTGTATATTATGTGTTTCATGTTGTATTTATCATTCTAATGCAGGCGATTATATATTATACACACAGGGGATGGAATTGTCAACAAAAAAGGGGAGCACGAATGCTCCCCTAATCTTGTTTCTTGTACTCAAGTATTACTTAAAGTAACACGTAAGTAAAAGATTTTCTTTACTTGACTTAAGTGAATGAAAGATTTGAAACGGCAATCTCACCCAAGTAGTCACCGGCGTTTCCAAGACTCGAGGCCGTATTCGTCAATTCGACGTAGCCATATCTCGTCATAAAGCTTACAACTGGCTCGAATGTAGCCGGATCAAGAACAACACCGGAAGACATCAGAGGGATGTATGGGCAA
>Ga0233412_10000238_pt1 | contig 32683 bp, 25 predicted proteins | sample Na_anoxic_4_MG_FD_180667 | JGI IMG/M metagenome (GOLD analysis project Ga0233412, IMG submission 180667) | Seawater microbial communities from Saanich Inlet, British Columbia, Canada - Na_anoxic_4_MG | ecosystem: Environmental > Aquatic > Marine > Inlet | place: Canada: British Columbia... | reverse complement strand
GCTGCTCACGAAGGCTTTTGCTCCTTGAAGGCGAATAATTGTGGATTAAGCCCTCCAGACCAAAATACTTTTTTATCTCAACATAGTTATGCACCGTCTGGCGGGTGATTCGAAGTGTCAACCGAAAATTGACCACCTGTGATAACCCAAAATTGACCACCCCTGAAAAGGTGTAAAGTTTGGGATGACGATGGGATGCTTGTCATCCTTCCTCGTTTCCTATAATAGGTGAAGCGAGGGGAGCCCGAAGGGCGACCGGAGCTTCACCTGGGTGGTTCTCGGTTTGTCACGATCATTTTCTGTGAAGCGACAATTCTTGTTCAGGCTTCTCTTTTACTTTTGGAGCAGACTTCTTCGCAACCATCTCATCTCCGGCCTGGATTAGCCATATTGCCGTCTTGCATCGGTAGATAGCCTTTTGCGGTTGTTCAGACGCGTCCCTGTGTGGATCTTTCGGGACTGCCGGTGGCAAAAGCAATTCCATGGGCCTGTCTGCAGATTCTGTGAGCCTATCGGGACCATGCCTTCCAAACTGAGCAGATTCTGCTCTCGGGGTAGCACCGAAGATTTGCCTTCTATCAAGCGACAATTATTACTGAGGCCCCTCAATTCTATCCCTGGTGAAATGGGGGCGCCCGAAGAGCGATCGGAATTTTCACCAGGCCTCGCTTGGCTGCTCGTAATATCCTTCGTTCAAGTATTGGGTATGTATAGCCCTCGCTCTACCGTGGTCATGACCGATATCCGCTCTGGATATGTCGTAGAGGTAAAGTGGATGGGTATAATCGGCCTCTTTGATTAGGATCCCTCCCCGCAAATCGGTTATTGAGAAGATGCCATGGTTATCTTCGCAATCATCAAACCATGTGGTGTTTTCTGTCGTAAATTCGACATCAATCGTTTCCAACCGGCCTTTCTGTGGGTTGCAGACTGTAGTTTCCATTTTCGATAGGTCCTCTTCTGCGTTATTGTTTCGTCTTTATGCTCTGCTTTAGCCGATAGCTATCCCACATACAATCGATGATATGTGCTTTGTGGGTAAGCCGATCCAGTAAGGTTGCTGTTATAACCGGATCACCAAAGACTTGCGTCCAATCGGCAAAGCCCAAGTTTGTGGTAATCATAATTGATCCTTTTTCGTACCGTTCTGCTAGGACCTGGAAGAGCAGCTCAGCTCCCTCCTTGGAGAAAGGAATGTAGCCAAGCTCATCCAGGATAAGCAGATCGTACCGGCTGTATCGCTGTATCAGCCGGCTGAGTTCTCTGATTTCTCGAGCTTCGATCAGCTCATTGACCAATCCATAGCAGGAGAGGAATCGAGTCCGGTAGTTGGCTTTGCAGGCCTCGATTCCAAGCGCGGTGGCCAGGTGGCTCTTTCCAACCCCGCTCTTACCAAGGAAAATGACATTCCTATGTTCCTTTATGTAATCACAACTGCACAAATCCCGAAACAGTCGGATATCCAATTCCGGAACGGCATTTAGATCGAATGTCTCAACGGGCTTGAGCAAAGGGAACTTCGCATCCCTGATTCTTCGAGTGAGTCGGTTTTCCGATCGAACCTGAAGCTCGGTAGTAGCCAGATCCAAAAGGAACTCATCGTATCCAACACCGCTTTCTTTTGCTTGGCGTAGATGCGTCTCTATGCCAGTTGCCATGCTCGACAGTTTCAGCGCTTTCAGATGCTCTCTCAAGGAAATCAATATCGCATCCTTCATACCACACCTCCCAATTGGCCATAGACCGACACATCGGGAACCGGCTGGCTTGGCCACCCGGGCAGTGGGGCAATACCAGTTGCCTTTTCATTCCTGTAAGCAAGTATGTGATGGACCCCATCACTGGTACGAATACTGTTCTCCAGAGCCAGATCAACAGCAGCTTCGACCTCTGCTGCCGCGTGATCGCGGTAGAGCTTGAGAACTGAGATGAAATCCTTGGTGCCTTTGGTCTCTCCCTGAGCATCTCGAAAGCTCGAGAGCAGAAGATTCATACTCTCAGGCCACATCGGTTGCCACTGCAAAATGGGCCGGGCGCTGTTGAATGCCATGGGACGCTGGTAAATCAGATCCAGATAATGGTCTGGGTTTAGCGACCATTTGTTGTTGCCGTACAATCTTGGGTGAACTGCCAGCTTCTTACCACATACAAATAGCTGCACTTGGTCTACGTAAAGAAGCACCTTGGCTTTGAAGCCCGCGTACCGGCTCGGTACCGAATAGCGGTTCTTATCCACGATCACCGTTGCATATTTGTCCACGCGGCCGTCAAAGGTTTGCACATTGCTGTAAGCGGCTTCCGGCAAAGGCAGAAGATGCCCCTTTTCCTGCTCGTACAATTCGGTGACGCTATTCTCACGCCCGGATATTGTATGGCTCCCATAGGCCAAGCATCGCTTCAGGATCTGCTCGTTCAACTCCGCGAGACTGTCTGTTTCCGGAACTGGCACCATGTAATTGCGCCTGGCGAAACCGACCAACCCTTCAACGCCACCTTTTTCATTTCCACTGTCACGATTACAGAAACGGGACTCAAAGCTGTAGTAGGCTCTGAGTTTTCGGAATTCCTCCTGTTCTTTCCGGCCTCTTCCCTTAAGCACCTTTTCAACTGCAGTCTTCAGATTGTCGTAAATCAAGACCGGAAAGACACCACCGAAGAATTCAAACCCTTGGATATGCGCATCAAAAAAGGCCTGCTGACGCTCGCACGGATAGCACTGCACAAAATGCTTTCCAGAGAATTTCGACCTCATACAGAAAAACTTCAGCCGGACCTGTTTACCTCCGATTATGGCATTCGCAGTTCCCCAATCCACCTCTGCTTCATGGCCAGCTGACGGATCGCTCGGGATGAATGCCTTTGATGCGCCTATGCCAAATTTGGCTTTGGCCAACCGCACATATCGGCGAACCGTCGATTCACAACCCGAATAATCATGCTCCTCAATTAAGCGGTGGTATACCCGACGAGCGGTGTGGCGTTGCTTCCTGGGCTGATTCTTATCTCCCTTGATCCAAGCATCGATGGTCTCAAGATAGGGTTCAAGCACAGGGAATGGCTGATGTTCTCGTTCCTTATAGCCCCAGGGCTCTCCACGAATAGCCTTCTTAACTGTGTTGCGCGAATGACCGGTCATCCGTGACAACTCGCTGATATTCTGCCCATAGACCCGGTGGGCGGTCCGTACCAATTCATACTGATCCATCCTGAGCAATTCCTTTCCTCCTCTCTATATGGTTTCGTTAGACATACCATATTGAGGAGATGTCTTGTTCAGGGTGGTCAATCTTGGGTTATCACAACCCCATTCCACTGATCAGTTTTAGGTTAGCACAACCATCGTTCCTTCAAGACCGTAGATCTCATGGTACGCCCCATTCGCCATCGTCTCGAAGACCGCGTACGAACTCACATATTTTTATGCATGCTCGCCTACTATGTGCAAAGGCACATGCTGGAAGCATGGAGTCCTCTATTTTATGCCGACGAAGATCAAAAAGCCAAAAATTTGCGTGATCCGGTTGCCCCTGCAAAACGCTCCGATTCGGCGATAGCTCAAGAGTTTACTCCTTTCGTGGCCTGCTTGAACATCTCGGTGCAATTGTTCGTGCCACTTGCCACTGCTCAGCCAGGAGAGATACATCGACCACTTTTACGATAATTACTATACAGAACCCAAATCAGCAGAGAGCATTCGATTTGCTCCAGACGATACGGGTGTAGGCAGTACGGTCACACCAAGGTTAATTGAATCTATTAGTTATCACAGAATATATGTGCTTTTTAGAAAGGGAACTTCAAATTAAAAGGAGGTAGAGTTATGCAAATCTCAGAGGCTGCAAAACTTTGGCTGGAGTATCACAAATGTCACTCTAAAGAAAACTCCATAAGAGCGTACAAACTGGTTCTTACCCAACTCTGTGATGAATTCGGAACTGAGAACCTGGAGGAAATAACCACGGAAAGGATTCTCTCTTTTCTGAACCGGATCACAAAAGATAGAAAACAGCAAACCAAAAAAACTCGCTACTCCCACCTATTGTCCTTTTTCAACTTTATCAAAAATAACATTGATCATGAGTTTAGGAATCCTTGCGATACCCCAATGTTGAAAAAACTTTTCAGGGTCAAACCATCGTATCACTGGGATATTATCGAGAAAGAAACCGTTGATGAGGTTATTTTCAGGACATCAAAGCCAAGAAATCGTTTAATTCTTGAACTGATGGCAAGGGGCGGAATGAGGATTGGTGAAGTGCTGAAGCTTACACCCTCAGATATCAAAGACCGGATACTGACCCTCATGGACCCCAAGAGTGGCAGAGAGCGGGAATTCGTCTTTATTCCCCAGAGGCTTGCCGATAGGCTCAAAGATTATTTAGGGCAAAAAGGCATTCAACCCCATGAGCGAATTTTCCCGATATGTTATGAGGCCGCAAGGGAGATGGTGGCCAAAGCAGATCGTGTGGTGGGCATTCATCTCAGGCCACATGATTTGAGGCGCCATGCAGCCACCTATGCAAGTCGCTCCGGCGTGCCAATAGAGATTGTCTCAAAAGTCATATTACGTCATTCGAACCTTTCAACAACTGAAAGATACTTAGGGAAGATCAGCGATGTTGAAGCCATGAAATGGATTGATAATCTGTATGCCTAATAAAAGAAATCAGGGTGAAACAGTTGGTGTTTTCACCCTGATGATTCCTGAGATAGGCAATCAGAAGGTGGAAATATCATCCACCTGAGAAACCTGTGATATGTCTGACGTATCCACGCTTGCCCTTGATTACAGATACCTGCTTAATGTTTAGATTAAACTTTAATTAATATACCAGGATTCACAAAAAGTATTAAGTCTGGAACCGTCCTTTTTTTATATATTCCAACCTAAATTCCAACCTTTAGAATATGATAAGAGGTAAATATTTTCCTGTAACCGGATATGTCAAACCCTTTTGTCGAATCATCATTTCCTGTTGGCGGATTTGTCAAAAAGCATTGACATGATACTTACTGCTTTGAGCTATGCAGTAATGAGCCTGTTGATTAATGGTCTTTTCACCCAAGCTCTGTGCTTGCCCCGCCTGTCGAAGATGCCGCAACGCGGTGCCCTGTTCAATTCCGAAGGACAGCGCAACGTAGAGAAAATAGCAAAAGAAGCAGGTTGCCATAGGGCATCCCCCTCTAATATAATGTAGGCTGCCTTCAAAATTGTTGCATATCAATGACTCTTCTCAAAGGATATACCTGCCTGCCCTGACCTTCTTGGCTCTCGATTTCAGCAATTAATCCAAATAGATACGCCAACTTTTTATTCATCTGGTCTATAATCTGATCGCCTGGCACCCTCCTTGCAAGTCATACTGTAAACAGTCTAAAAAACTATAGTCATGGTAATAGTTCAGTCGCCTATTATTTTTGAAAGGATTAGACGGTCAATGCCTTAATTGATTAAAAAACAAAGAATACACGGAGGAATGTATGAAGACATATTTAAATTTTATTTTGTCACTTACAGTACTTTTTATTCTGACTTTTCTTGTGGATTCCGCATTTGCAAATCTTGACCCCGGCACAAACAATATGGTTCAATGGTCGATTGCAATTATTGCAGCCGTAAGTTTGTCCATATTATTATTTGTATCGATACTAACTACCGGTATGTATTGGGGGCGTTTACGATCATTTTTCAGTCAGATCTTTGGTCGAAAATTTATTAAGTGACATCACTTCTTCATTTCAGATTCAGTTATGAACCTCACTGTTCCGGAACTGATGCAGGACACATCTCATTTCATGGATATGGGAAGGCTATTGTTTTTCCATGGCAGCTCTGGTAAGATGCTTTTTAATCAATGCGGGACCGGCAGCCCAAGGCATATACATGCAAAATCAAACCCAACCCATTTCCCCCTTAAAGGATCTAATCATCCGGCTGGCAGCCCTGATCTTCAAGCTCTGGTTCGCCACCTGCAGGGTCCGTATCATCGGTCGGGAATACCACGACCATTATGTGCATGGCGATCAAAGAGGTGTGGGTGCCACCTGGCACCGGGGCGCTATTTTTCTGGTGTGGTTTTTTCGCAAAGCCCATCCCATGATTATGTTCTCACGCTCCAAGGATGGTGATCTTTTGGCCGGCTTTGCCGAACGCCTCGGTGTGGTTCCCATCCGGGCCTCCTCCAGCCAAGGCGGACGTAAGGCGCTTCGGGAGATGATCAAATTCATCCGGAATCCCGGCCTCGGCTCAGGCAAGGCAGCCACGGTGTTGGATGGCCCCCGGGGGCCCCGCTGTGTTGCCAAGATTGGAATGATCGTCTTGGCCATGAAGGCCGGAGTTCCCCTTCTGCCCATCATGATGTCGGCCAGACCAGCCATTACCTTTAGAAAGGCCTGGGACAGGACCGTACTCCCATTGCCCTTTTCCAGGGTTATTGTCATGTATTCCCGGCCCTTTTCCCTGCCTGAAAAACTCGATTCCCAGGAACTTGAGATAATACGGCTCCGACTGGAACGGCGCCTCAACCGCATGATGGCTCAGTGCGACAAGATCAGCGGTTATAATGACAGCATCGATATATAGCCGGGCCAAGCGGCCCTGATTTTATCCCGGGTGCAATTGTGTCTGCTCATTCTCATCAACCTTATCACATCAAGCCAAAACTTCTGATTTATGTGGCCGCTCATTGGATGGGGTATTGGTATATTTTTTTCATGCTTTGGGAGTTTTCATTTTTTCTGGAAGGTCAGCTATCAAAGAACAGATGATTGAAAAGGAGATGAAGAAAAAAACTCTTAAAGAACAGTTCTTCCAAAAGAACAAAAACTAAAGCCACAAGGTTGTCCTATCGCAATTGGGATGATTATTACTCCGGCAATTAAATACCTTAATATTGTCATTCCGGCGAAAGCCGGAATCCAGGTGGGTACTGGATGCCGGATCAAGTCCGGCATGACGGAGTTAGACTATCTAATTGCCAGGTTAATATATCGGTTATAGTCCTTAACCGGATACCTATTGTCCACTGTTCTTCTTATGGAGGATGCCCAGTACCTGATATATCTGTTCATCGGTGATCAACCCCTCATCCTTGAGAATCCTCCCTATGATCCGGTGCTCATTATTTCTTTCATTGTCCAAGGATTGGATTTTTAAGGCATTCCGGAGCTGCTTCTTTAATATGAACCCTTTCTGAACGGCGATCTCACCAAACAATGCATTTTCCCGCTCCTTTATCATAATGTCTTATCTCTTTGGGTCCAAGATCATTTATTTCAAAGCCTTTTTCATCCGTCTTTCTACACTGGCCCGGGCCGCTTCACGGCTTCCCCCTCGAATATCAGCCTTGATCTCAGCCCATTTGAAGGCCTCTTCTTTATCACCGGTATAAACCCCACACCACATCAGTCCGGAAATAGCGCCCAGGCCGTATGAGTTTATTTTGATTGCGGTTTGAAATGATTTCCCGGCAGACTTATAATCTTTATTTTTGTACCGGACCCAGCCTTTCAGATCGTGAGCCAGGTATGAGGAAGGGGCTGCAGAGACGGCAGAATCAAATAACTTATGGTCAAACGGGCCTTTATCTCCCCAGGATGAATGAAAATAATATGCCTCCAAATCCCGGCCCAGAAGATCCAGGCCTTTGAGGGAGATCTTCTCAGGCCATAAGGCCCTGGCTGCCTGTGTGTCAGGTAAGGGAAGACCGCAGGTACCCAACCAGGCAAAGAATCCTTTACGAAAACCAATGAGCTGGTCGGCCGGATCCAGGGTCAGCTCGGTTGTCCATTCTCTGGGTTTTCCTTTTGTATCAGTCAGTACCAAAGCGACTTGCATCTTGTTTCCCTGTTGTTGGAAATTGCCCCATAGCCAGTAACGGATGCCCTGTTCTTTTCCGAGTTTGGCTATATCAAGCCGGGGGGCCTTACCGTGACAATATGCCTTTAACATTTCTTTTTCGGGGAAGATTTTTTTTACACGCCAGCCAAACCAGAACTCTTTAAGTCCGGTATGGACAGCCACAACATTTCCCAGCAGAAAATGAATTCCCAGTCCAATACCGTTGTAGGCCTGGCCCTCCTGAGGCATGAGTGGAAGAACGACCAGCCTGGGTTTGCTTTTTTCACCTCCCATACAAACAGAAGGTAGCAATACCAAACAAAAGAATATCAAAAAGAACCCTGTCAGTCTTGTTCTGCTATAGCCCATAATTCCCTCCATTTGCTATTATGATAACTTATTGTTTTAACGGTGAAGAATCAATATCCAAAGGACATAGCTTTAATCATCCTCTTAGAGAGTTGCGGAATTCCGGGAACACTATGTCTTTAAGACAGCCTCAAATTTTCCTAAGATTTCCTCCACTTTTGGAGGGAATCCGTGGCCTGGAGAGGATGCCTCAAGGGCCAGGCTCAAGGCCCGTTTCAGGCGCAAAAGATCATAAATCTCTTCGGGTGTGTATCCTTCTCCCCGCAGAAGCCGGAAGGTTTCCCACGCACTTACCTGGGGTTCGTGAAATCCATGTTCTACACTCCTAACCATTTCGACCATGAGTTGAGAAGCCATGGCGGCGTCCATGGTGTTGTGTTTCCAGGCCATGCCAAGACCCGTGAGACCGAACCTCTCCCTGTCCTGGTTAACTAACATATCTTTGGAATAGTAGAACAGATTCGGTTGAAAATAAGGAAGTTTGCTGGAGTTAATCAAATCAACCGTATCAGAGAATGTCTCCCATGTTTCGCCCGGGTACCCCAAGATAAACCCACCCTCTCCATAGATTCCGTTAGCATTCAGCCGCTTAATAGCCTCGATTATCAAACCGCGCTTGAGATGCTTATCCATATTGTCAAGTATCGTTTGACTGCCTGATTCAATGCCCATATTCACAAATTCACATCCGGCCCTCTTCATAAGCTCAACCAACTCGGGTGTTAGCGAGCCGGCCCGGGCATATGTGGACCAGGTAAAATCAAAGTCCTCATCTATCATCATCTGCAGCACCGATTTGAGGCGTTTTTTGTTCCCTGTAAAATTGTCGTCCGTGAATCGGATATGCCTTACGAAACCCAGTCCCTCAATCCTCTTCAATTCATCACAAAGCACCTCAAGGGATTTGTAATGGACCTCTGGACAGAGGCGCCAACAAGTGCAAAAGCGGCATCTGTAAACACAGCCGCGACTGCTCGTGACTGGCAATGTTTTGCGCAGATACTCTGTGGGAATCCTGTCCCAGGCGATGGCAGTATGGTCCATGTTCAAACTCTCCTGCTCACGCTTTGTGAAAACCATCTTCCCATCTTTGTCAAAGAATGCCAAATTGGGAATCTTGGCAAGGTCATCCTCCTGCCTTAATGTGTCCAGCAGTTTGGCCAGGGTCTGTTCGCCCATAAATTCAATGACAAAAGCATCTACCTTGCCATAAAAACCTGCAAGCCAGGATAGAGTCTGCGGGAAGAGGTCTGGGCCTGTATTGAGGACCTTTTTAACCAGCATTCCGCCTGCAATAACAGGTATTGCCGCATTATGCCTTTTCACCTCGCTGGCCATCTCGGCAATCTCATCGAGATAGATGAAATTGGATGAAATACAGACAGCGAGAGGTCTTTCTGTAAGAATTTCCGATAAATTGGCGAGAGAGTAATTTTGTATAATTAACGGATCATACCCTCTATCGCTTAAATATTGATATAAGTATATGCCATTGAGAGTAATCATTTCAGAATGTGTCAAATATTTGTCCGCATTCTCCGGGGTAATATCAGGTAGACTACGACCGTTTTTTGTATAATTCATTAGATCTAAAAGTCCCATATATCTCTCATCCATTCGTAATTGGAGTTTCGATATATTTTCGTTCACGCCTTTTTGAATTTCGGGCAGATCGATATTCTTAAATCTAGAAGCATGTCTGATGGAACGACTCATCAGGTTATTCATCCTCTTCCTGAAATGGCCATCGTAATTAGATGGCTGATCCATTGCAATAATAATGACCCTGTGATTTTTCATTTATATAACTTCCTCTCTGTGATTGATAAAAAAAAAGGTGTTACCTACGCAGGCAAGTTCTTATTCATACCCAAATGCTTTTTAATATTTCCCATACCCTCGAGTTTATAATGCTTGATACTGCTATACTGGTTAATAATATCGCCTGCTTCTCTGTTTAACCCTATTTGTTTTTCATCTATTTCAGTACGAAAGCCTTCATAAAACGGGCCTAATTTGATAGCCTTTCCTTTGTGGTTATCGTGGATATCCGTGTGCGGATGAGCTAAAAGCCATCTTATTTGAAATGTAGTAATAGAATTTTCAGGCACATTGTCCATAAACATTTCCAGTTCTCTGATATCGTCTTCAATCAGATTATTCCAACCTAATATGAAATTTGCATTGGCATGTATTTTATTTTCAAAACATAAATGAAGGAAATCCAAAACCTCATCTGTGTTGCAGCCTTTACCAATATATCTCAACATACGATTAGACGGAAACTCCATCCCAAAACCCAAAATTAGTTTCGGAAATTTAGCACCATTCTCCGATAATACTTCCTTTAAAGCTGTGGTTTCCGCTTTGGCAGGCCTGATAAAAAGCCGGTATTCAATATCATCCCTGCGGGGTAGTTCAGGCAGTACTTCTTTTATATACTTTATTGTTATAGATCCCGTGTTTAAACGCACTATTTTATGTCCATCATGTTCCATGTCTTCAAACTCATACTTCAGGTCTTTTCTTTTTCTGAATACTTCCTTTGCATGAAGAGCAATGTTGCAGAATACACATTTGCGCCAATAACATCCGTTATCCAATGTATACGAAAAGTAAATACGGCTGTCATTCGGTACAAATTCGGGAATATCAACCTTCCATTTTCCGGAAAAGTTTGGAACCCCGAACCAGTCTTCTACACTCCTGCCGGTTATTTCCAAATTGGATGGCAGTATATCATAATTGTCAACCTTTAAATAAACAGGATGCCAGCCACTTTTATCGATATGTCTTTCTGCCGCGATTGGGCCCCCTACTATAAAATTGATATCCGGATATTCTTTTGCCCATACATACGATTGATACAGGTGATTCATGTAAATAGCACTGATATAGACAGTCCCTTTACTGATAGGCAGTACTCTGTTTTCGTATGTCTTCTCCGAGTACCATTTTGTACGGTTTATCTCATGTTCCGTCCAATAAAAATCACCTTTGTTATTACACAGATCATAGGTGTCTGAAAAACCGTTACACAGATCAAAATAAGCACTTTTTGTCTTATTATAGAATTGCAGAAATATAGTATCACGCATTATAGTCACCTTTCGTAATTAGCCTTTACTGAAGTTATCACTGAGTTTCCATTTCTTTTATATATTTTCAGATAACTTGTTATTAATAACACGTACCAGGTCTTCACGGCCGCAGGCCTTTAGAGGTTCAAGCAGTTCATGGTAGAATGGTTCACGGTGTCTAATCGTTATGCTAAAATTGGATAGGAGGTCCGGGGAAACGTCATTTTCAACAAATGCCGCTGTTTTGTCGAGAGCTCCAATCGCCAGGAGCCCAAGCATGGTTCGGACGCATTTCTCGCACTTTCCACAGTTTAACCTGTCCTGAACATTTGCCAGACAGACCCTGATGTTTTGAAGGGCAACGTCCCAGCCTGCCACTAACCGAAGCTTGTCCATTCTGGATAAGGCAAGATCTCTATGTCTTATTCTCATATCAAAACTTGAATACTCCGGGTCAAGCATTGGGTGGGACCCGCAGGGCACCAAATTGGGGGTGTCATATGATGACGCGATAAATACCAGGTCAAGCCTTGAAGCAAAGGCATGTGCCGCAGATGCAAGGACAGCCCCAAAGAATTTTCCCAGCCAAAGTTCCCGTTCATCACACAAATGCCTAATGTTTGTGTATATGGGTATCAGGCTGGTATTTGTATCCTCTACCACCTCAGACATTGCAGCCTTGGCCCGTTCAAACACGTGGTATTTCATGCCCCTCTGTATGACACCCCCGATATCAAATCCGTGGACAAAGAGACAATCCTTGATGGAGCCGGGATGTTCTTCAGGATAGGCAAGTTTGTTTGCCCTCAAGGCCGCAAGGGAATCCATACCACCAGATAAAAAAAGGCCTGCCTGTCGCTGTTTATCACTATATTGTACTGAAGGGCTTGTCTTTGCCTCGATATTTAAAGGATTCAATTTGTCGCCGGACCATTCTTTAATCAGGGACATTACCGTTTTAAGACCTTCTTTTAGACCGGGGCATATTTCATTGTCCAGAAAAATACGTTTTTCGCCGAAGTGCATGGCAGGGATGAGACAGCCTACAAGAAATGAATGGGGGTTACACGTGATATCTTTAGCAAAAGGTTCTTCCGTTTCGATATAGACATCCTTTTGGGGCTGATTGCAATCTTCCCAGGTTACGGTTGCTGTCACACGTACCTTTTTTCCGCTTTTTATTGATTTAAGGTTAGATATTTGCATATTCCTTTACATTTTTCCTCCTGATATCCTGTTTCTTTTTATCCGTACTAACTACATATTCCACAATTTCGGCAGCAATGTCCAGGCCGGTAGCGGCTTCCATACCTTTAAAACCGGGAGAATAGTTTACCTCGATAATGCCGGCCCTGTCATTTTTATCAACAATTAAGTCCACTCCCGCAATTTCAAGACCAACAGCGGCTGTAGCTTTCAATGCTATTTCTTTCAGTTCGGGGGAAAGATTTCTGGGCCGGCTTTCTTTGTTCAGGTGATAGTTGGCCCTGAAATCTCCTTCTTCAGGCCGGAGTTCCATGGCTCCGGCTATTTTCCCGCCCACAATCAGCACTCGCACATCCTGTCGCCCTATCGGCGGAATAAATCGCTGTACTAACAGGCCTTTGCGTTTGTCGAGGTGTTCGTGGGCCGCTGACTCTAAATGGTATTTCGTCTCAACGAGGATGACCCCTTTTCCCTGTCGGCCACTGACTTGTTTGACCACTACAGGGTAACCTTTCAATTGTTCAACAGCCTCCTGAAGTCCTTTCTGTGAGTTGACAAACAAGGTGTCGGGAACCGGGATCCGGGCTTCTGCTAATGCCTGCAAAGTGTGAAACTGGTTCCTGGCGAGGCGTATGGAATTCAGGTCATTTATAACCGGAATCCCCATCAGGCTGAAATGGTGTATCAAGGCCAGGCAGGAATCCCCTACAGTGGCGCCCTGCCGGGGGAGTACTACGTCCAAGGGGGAAATTTCCACCTGCCTGACAACTCCCGGTTCGTTTCCCATAATACCGGGCCAGTTCCTGTAGGGATGAATCAGGGTTATCCGATGTCCTTGTTCAGAGGCTGCCTTCCTCAAGCGCCGGTTCGGATGATAATCACTGCCCCTGACTGTAACGATTCCGATATTCATTTTGATTCAATCCTCAATCATCCATTCGGGCATCCAGATACCTGCCTGTTTTCCCATATGCTCGCTGTAATAAACGGCGACCTTCCTTGTCCGATTCCTGATGGCAATCTTCCTGGTAGCGAGATTGTCCTCACTGATAATGGAAAATATTTTTCTGTGCCCTGCCCTTGAGGTCAAGCCTTCGAGGAGTTTGGTGCCTATTCCCAGGCCTCGATATTCCGGTCTGACTGATGTATATCCACGCTCTAAATACCGGCTCAGATCAAGATCAGATTGCTTTTTGACTGTCTCCACATATTCAGGCCGGGGTTGCTTTAGACTGGAATTACCTACTATTGAGCCTTGTTCCAGTGCATAGCCGATCAAAAATGCCCGTTTTAGATTGTATCTCACCCACTTTGTTTTCACCGATCCTCCTGCCTCCACCATGCGGCAGATTTCATCCAGGTACCCGGTCGGAAGCTCACCGGGTTTTACGAAATGGAACTCGACATTCTGACCGACTCTGTAGATAGAATATCCGTCATTGCTCAGCCGCCATCGTATTGTCTTTTTAATGCCATGCCTGACAATATAAAGCAGAAGATATGCCGGATCATTCAGGTTCTCCCAAAAGGGTTCCCCGGGGAGTCTGGTGACCTGTGAATAGGTCCCCAAGGCCTCACCAGCTTGTTCGGAAGGACTTTTAAAGGGTGGATAAGGAAGCCGGCAGCGAGACGAAGAATGAATAATATTAGGGTTGGCTTTCATGAAATGATAAAGTCCCTGTGTCATGCTGCTCTCTTTGTCTGCTGGTGGAAGCACAAGGTGGTTCCAGATTCCGGATTCAGCGGCAGACCACAGGATTTTAGTAAGAGACTTGAGTTGGCCTGTGGGATCACGCCATTGTATGAGCTTAACTCCGGCCTGACAGGCTGCATCTATCTGCTCTTTGGTAATCGAAGCATGCAGGGTGCAGGTTAATCCTATGTCTAAGGTCTTTTCCTCCCCGGATATTTCACCTGTGAATTCCGATATATAGGCTGGAGTGAGATGCTCATCAACACCGTGGAAGCATACAGCGCTATATTTTTGGTTTTGCTTTTTGAGGAAAGTAAAAAGTGATGTTGGTGACATCAAACCAGCTTTAGAACTAATTTGCGCCCTAAAGGGCAGGACGATAGCCGGAGCCAAATAGTCTTTCAATGGGAAACCGTTAAAGTCCGGCTCTGCTGCATGGACCGGGGCAGCAGTTTTCCATAATCTATGGATAAGGTCCAGGAGTGGTTTTACGTCACTTTCCGGCAGCAGAGTATCAACATAATTTGCAGCATCCTTTAACAAAATAAAATCACTCATCAGGACCACGTGCAGGTCCGGTCTCTCCTTGTTTGCATAGTTAGCCATGGTCAGCGCTGCAAATACCTGGTTTGGGTCGGATACGAACAGGATTATAAGGTCCGGTTTTTGGCCGGCAAGCTTAGGCGCTAGTCTATCCTGGCAAAAAGACAGAAAGGGGTTGATATTCTGATCCTCAACAAACCTCCCGAAGGAAGACCAATCCTTTACACCGGTGTTAGAGAAATAACCCAATTGAATATGTGAAGGATAAAAAGCCAGGGAAACAAAGTCCAGTAAGTCATTAATATTATTGATGGCGGCGAGACAGGATTCGGGCAGGAAAAAAGCCTCTGTTCTGAGAAGTTTCAGGCTTTTATCTGCATTAATTTCTTTTTGCTTCCAGCATTCAGGGTTTGCGGCAAGTTCAGCCAATAAAGCGGCAATATATGGAATTGATTTATCAAAGCCGCCGGATTTCTCTCTCTCCCTGATCAGGCGCATAAGAATATTGAGTCTTCTTGATGTTAAAAGATAGTTTAGAAAGAAATCCAGATTTGCATCATATTGTTCAAAGGGCAGCCCCGAACCGGATAAAAAACCTGCTACTGAGGCAGGCGCCCACGGAGGAGAGGCCAGGCTTCCCGCTGGTGGATTTATCAAAAGGATGTTAGATGGGTTTTGGTGGTTTATCGGTTCCACAGGTCCAGTAAAAGTCTTCTGCTGATGTCCAGATACTGAAACAAGACCGTATGATCATTGCAATTTATTTCCAGGGTAATAGTTTTATCATATCCGATCATTTTCAGATCTGATACAGCCTTCTTCCAGTCTACATTACCAACCCCTAAAGGCAGGTGATCGTCTGCAACTGAACGATTGTCCGAGAAATGGACATGCATGATGTCATTACCGAGCTGCTTGCAAAATTTTTCTGAACTATCCTGCCATATATTCGTATGACCGAAATCGAGATGTACCTTAAGACCGGGGACTTCCTTAAGGAGGGTCTTGAATGTTGAAATACGATCAAAAGGGGCCATATAGTTTTCCAAAACAAGGGTAAGACCAAGGCTGCTGGCCATCTGTTCAATTGGGATCAGCGCTTCAATATTCTGTTCAATTAGATCTTGTTTCAAATTAAGAGGACTGTTGTAACAGGGATGGATGTTCATAATTTTTCCACCCAGATCTGAAAAAATCCCGGCGTAATGCTCCAACTCCTTAAAACATGCCTCTCTTATTCCTTTGATAGGATAGGCAAAGGGTATGCAGGGATCCGTATGTCCAACAACAGACAGGTCATATTGGTCAAGGAGTGCCCGGACTCTTTTCACATCGAGAGAAGCTGTAGGCCCTTCAATGGTTAGATCAATAAAATCATATTCGGCCTTTCCAAATAATTCAATCTGTTCATACACAGGGGCAGAAGGATTATTCATAACACAAATTTTCATTTTTCACGCTCCAATTTAAAATAGTCCCAAAGGTTTTTATTTGATGAACTCGTAAAAAGCTGGTTTATGCCATTTTCCGTCATTCCGGCAAAAGCCGGAATCCAGTGTTTTAAGGAACTTATGATTGACCTGGACCCCGGCTTTCGCCGGGGTGACGACTTTTTACAGGATTGTCAACTTTTAATAAGTCAATAAATACTAATTTTTATCATTCCTGTCAACCCCGGATCGTGGCCCGGAAGAGGTATTTAAATCCAGTTATATCAATTGGTTAAAAAGATTTTGGGTCCGAGTTTTACCGTGGCGGCGACTTTTTCCGAAACCGTACTTATTAAAAACCTTTGAAAATCCGGATTTATAATGTATAAACCAATCTGAGAAACATTACTAAATAATTAATTCTATACATAACAGCAATAAAAAATAATATCAAATAATTCGTGCCCTGCTCACACAGTCCGGCTGAAGGGGCTGGAAGCGGGCAGTGGGTAAAGAGTGATGCAGAGAGTAAGAGTGTAAGCCCGCGAGTATTCACCGGAATATTTTACAGAGAAGGTATCATGGAAAATATACTAAAAAAATCAAGGGTATTAAATGTCTTATCCTTCACTATCCTCATTTTTTTGATAGGCATCCTCTTTCCTGCTCAAATACCGGCCTTTGAAAAGGCCTTCCGCAATTCAATAAACATGGAATTTATCTTGATTCCAGCAGGTACCTTCATTATGGGGAGTCCGGAAAGTGAGTTAAACCGCGACGGCGCCGGAAGAGAGGTTCAGCACAAGGTAACCATAAGCGGACCTTACTATATGCAGACGACCGAAGTAACGCTAAGGCAATGGAATGCAATTATGGGAAAGAAGCTGTTTGGAAAGCGAAAAGGCGCAGATGATATGCCTGTCGTAAAGGTTTCATGGAAGGACTGTATAAAGTTTATTAAGAAGTTGAACGCGCTCAATGAAGGTGTATACAGGCTGCCAACCGAAGCAGAATGGGAGTATGCCTGCCGGGCAGGGAGCAAAACAGCATATAGCTGGGGGAATAAGATTAGCTGCGATAAGGGTATGTACAGCAATAATACGAATAAATCGGATGACTGCATATCTTTTGTTCAATCCATGAAGCTGAAAAACAATCAACCGGCGCCGGTAAAAACCTACTCACCAAATTCCTGGGGTCTCTATGATATGCATGGCAATGTCTGGGAATGGTGCCAGGATTTATATGGAGATTATTCGGCAAATGCCGTTATAGATCCCCTTGGCCCTGATTCAGGAAGCATGCGAATACGCAGGGGAGGGAGCTGGTTCTTCCATGGTTATCAATGTCGTTCTGCAAACCGGGCTAATGCGCATCCATCCAGCCGGTTTCGCAATACCGGGTTCAGGCTTGTCAGGGAAGTTCGTTGAATGCGTGTATGTAACTTAGAGGTATGTGATGCTTAACTTATTGAGTAAATGGCTCAAGGTTTATGAAGATGAAATCGGGCTGTTTCTATGGACTGCTGCTATCCTTTTTCTCATTCGCAGTTCCGGTATAGTTCTCAATAATTATGCTGAGACAGCCTTTCTTAAGCGTTTTGGCGTTGAGTATCTGCCCATTGTTTACATGATAAACGCCATTGCAACCTTCTTTATCATGGGATTAGTGACTGCTTTGATGGGGAAATTCCCCGGCAGCCGGTTATTGTGTTACCTCTTTCTATTTTGTGGAACCACGATTGCGGGGGTACGCTCCCTGATACCTTTTGATATTGATCTTATCTATCCTTTGATGTTTATGTTGAAGTCCCAGTATGAGGTTTTGCTCGGACTGCTCTTCTGGAACTTGGCCAACGATCTTTTTAATACAAGGCAATCAAAACGCCTGTTTCCACTTATAACAGCGGGCGGGGTTGTTGGGCAGATCCTCGGGAGTTTTGGAACTCCTATCCTGTCCAAGACCATATCCTTTGATAATCTCCTGCTGGCATATTTATGTATAACACTGCTGGGAGGTATTGTTGTCAAACGAATGAGCCTTCGTTTTCCAGCACTCCTGGTACCTGACAAGAAAGACGGAAAAAACAAATCGCGCACCTCTGTAATTGAGGAATTCAAGAAGATTGGACCCCTTTTGAAGGAGTCTACTCTGTTCAAGATCCTTATTGTGCTGACCTTAACGCCCAATGTAGTTATCCCTATTATGAACTACCAGTTTAACGTTGCTGTTAATAATCAATTTGCCACTGAAGGCGGGATGATCCAGTTCTTCGGGTATTTTCGTGGTGCTTTGAATATTGTCAATCTTTTTATTCTCTTGTTTGTGGGCAGGATTTATGGCCGCTGGGGTCTCCCGATTGCACTTATGTTCCATCCATTCAATTACATAATTGCATTTCTCGCATTCCTGTTTCGATTTGATTTCTTTTCAGCCATGTACGCGCGAATGTCCACAACTATCCTGCGAACCACAATTAATATTCCTTCTAATGCAATACTAATGGGACTGTTTCCAGATACTTACCGTGGTATAGTGAGGCCGTTTCTGAGGGGGACGGTCGTACGAATTGGTCTGTTTATAGGCTCTGGGTTAATCTTGCTTTCTGAATCACTCTTTCATCCCCGATATCTCTCTCTTGTAGCCATTCCATTTGTTTTGGTATGGCTTATGGCGCCTTTTATCTTAAAAAGAAACTATTCAAAGATCCTTTTCAATCTTATATCCAGAAATTTGCTGGATTTGAAATCTATGGAAGAAAAGGACATGGGCCAGCTCTTCAACGACAAAAAAATCCATAAACAGTTAGTACAGGCCTTTTTGTCAGCCCGTGGAGATGACTGTCTGTGGTATGCACGTTTACTAAAATCACTTTCAATAGAAAATCTGGATGCCCATATCCTCACCTGTCTTAAAAATCAGGATGATAAGACCCGGATTGGACTTCTGAAACTGCTTTCTCCGCAAGCCGGGGAAGAGGCAATTCAAATATTAAAGGATATGGCTGACCCTGAAAAACCGGATCTAATGGTCGCCATAATTCAGGCTGTCAATCGACTTTCCTCTGAAGTTTCCGCTGATTTCAATGCTGAAATCTATGTTTCCAGTAAGTATCCTGAAATAAAAGCCTATGCCGTGAGCGTTCTTTACAGTCAGGACCCTCAGAAGTACAGGGGCACCATTAATGCCTGGTTAGATTCAGATAATGTGCATGAAAGGAAAGCCGGTGTAATCGCTGCCGGGGAATCACGGGACGCCTCATATATTTCAAAACTAAAGGAAATGCTTAACACGAAAAAGAGCGACTCAATTCTGCCTTTTATTCTTGAGGGTCTTGATCGACTCGGAGATAAAAAATTAAATACCCTGGTTCTACCTTACCTCTCCCACTCATTGGAATCCGTCCGTCTGTCTGCCCTTGAGGCATTTGATATTGATAATGATGATTCTTTAAGAAAAAACATACACCTTATGGATGATTCATCGATAAAAATCAGGGATCTGGCAAAAGAAAAGATCGACTCCTCTTCTTATCAAAACCCCCAGATACTTATTGAATCGCTTTCTATTCCGAGACGGAATGTACGGGATGGTATATTCGATTTATTGACTTCCTTGAATGTTAAGGATCTGGATGTCTACCGTTATGCAAAGGCCCAGCTTGAGAAGTGCTACATGTCCATCGCAGAGAGCGAGACCCTCAGCCTTTTCCCTGAGAGTCAGGAAAAAGCTTTACTTGTAGACCATTTTGAAAAAGAAAGAATATTACGTGTTGTAAATATATTGCGGGTTCTGGATACGCAGGATAGTTCGGGGAAGATGAGAATTATCTGGCGAGGATTATTTTCGGAAAATCCGCGTCAACGATCAAACAGCATTGAGGTTCTGGAAAACCAGACTGATGTTTCTTTGTCCAAAATCCTTTTGCCTCTGCTTGAAGATCTTCCTGTTTCCGAATGTCTGGCAGTCGGCAGAAAAAATTTTGAAATACCTGATTTTGATTTCACCTCAAGCACACTTTGTTCTTATCTGCTCGAAAAAAATGACTGGGTAACCGTTATCCTCACCTTGCATATGGCTGCGAGGGGGGACATTAATACTCTTGATAAAGGACTCATTGAAAAACTGAAAGGATCTAAGAATAGTCATGTTCGCAGATCTGTTATGTCTATTATTGATTTGCAATACTTAAATACCTCTGAAAAGGAGGACCATATGGAAAAAGGAATCTCTATTACAGAAAAAATATTATATCTAAAAAAGATAAATTTATTTGAAGGACTTTCTGTGAGCGAGCTGGCTGCTGTTGCATCTGTGACAGAAGAAATTGTCTATCCTCCGGGTGAGATAGTTATTAACGAGGGTGATACCGGAGAGACCATGTATCTAATTCTGCAAGGTGAAGTATCGGTAATAAAAGGCCGGGAGAAAGGGCATGAAATAGAACTCGACCGTATCGGAACAGGCGACTATTTTGGAGAGATGGCCCTTTTTGAAGATGTGGTCCGATCTGCTTCAATACGTACCGAGAAAGAGTCTCATCTGCTTGTTCTGCATAAGCTGGAATTTTCAGAAATTGTGAGAGAATATCCCCAGATTGCGCTTCAAATATGCAAGGAGTTGAGCGGTCGGCTGCGCAAACTACATGAGAAAATAAAGCATGTTGAGAGGTAATGGTTTAGCTCCTTGAAAAGTGTATATTAACCTGGCAACTAAATAGTCTAACTCCGTCATGCCGGACTTGATCCGGCATCCAGTACCCTCCTGGATTCCGGCTTTCGCCGGAATGACAATATTGAGGTATTTAATTGCCGGAGTAATAACTTTAGAGATGTATTATGAAAATAGCTTTTTTAATGGATAAGTTAGAGTCAATCAATCCGGAATATGAAACCACAAGTTATCTTATGTACGAATGCAATCAGAGGGGACATACGGTGTATTTTCTCGAACCCCATGATGTTTATATTCGCAGTGATGAGATAGTAGCAAGGATGAGAAACATAACTGTTTTGCAGGGCCTTTCCATGAAAAAATACTGGCGTTCCCTGATAGCCTGCCTGAAGAGAGATGAGCTTTTATTTGAAACCGTTACGGAGCTCGATGCCCTGTTTCTAAGAAAAGACCCACCTCTTTTGTATCAGACCATGGAATTTCTTTCGCCTATCAGCGACGATGTATTTATAATTAATAACACAATAGGTCAAATCACAGGCAACAGTAAACTCTACATACTTAACTTCCCTGACATCATTCCAGAGACTCACGTTTCCAGAGATCCTGCCAGACTTCTGAAAATCATAGATGATTTCGGGGGCGACATGGTAGTCAAACCATTGCAGAGGTTTGGTGGTGAAGGTGTGATCAAGGTCAGCGTTAAAGATCGACTAAACCTGAAATCATTGATTAACTATTATGTGAGCACATATAGGTCTTATGAGAAGCGTGAACCGATAATGGTCCAGGAGTATATCGATACTGTTCAAAGAGAGGGAGATATCAGAATCCTTATGCTGAACGGAGAGATCCTTGGAGCTATGAGAAGAAAACCTCTTGAAGGTGAATTCAGAACGAATATTCACGCTGGTGCTCGAGCATATAAACATGAGATGACCGAGAGAGAAAAACAAATCTGCCTTGCTATCAAGGACAAGTTGATAAGTGACGGCCTTTACTTTGTGGGAATTGATGTGCTCGGGGATAAACTGGGCGAGATAAATTGTGTAAGCCCCGGAGGGATTCCACGCATAAACAGGCTGAATGGCGTAAAGCTTGAAGCAAAAGTCATTGACTTTATTGAACAGAAAGTAACAGAACGCCAGGTAAAAAAGGAGAAAAAAATATGATACTAATCCATTCTGTTGCGGGGAAATATTTCATCAGACCGATCTGCATCTCTGTGCTTTTCTTGATGTGTATTATTGGTTCAGACTTTTCAGGTTCAGAGGCAAATGCCGCTGATAACCTCAAAATTGGCCTTTTACAGGAACCCAAGACACTCAATATATGGATGGCAGGCGATAAATGGTCCGGCAGGGTGCTCTCGCTGATGTATCAACGCCTTTACATAAGAGACCCTGACACATTAAAGCTTATCCCGTGGCTCGCTGAAAAAGACCCTGTTTATGATGAGTCGACAATTTCATTTACCGTAAAACTAAGGCCTGCCAAATGGTCGGATGGCTCTGAGTTTACCTCCGAGGACGTGGCGTTTACCGGACGACTTATAAATGAATTCAAGATACCGAGATATCGAGCCAGGTGGAAATTTATCAAAAGAATCGAAACGCCTGATAAACATACGGTGAGATTCTATCTTGAGAAACCAATGGCAATTTTTTCAACACGAACCCTGACTTCACCTATTATACAAAAGAAGGAATGGGCTCAGGTTGCTGAAGAAGCCAGAAAAAGCGAAAAGCCTCTTACTACATTGCAAAATTGCAGGATAGAGAAACCGGTAGGAACCGGACCATTTATTTTGAAAGAATGGCGTCAAGGGGCCTTCCTTTTTCTCCAGAAAAACAAGCATTTTTTTGCTGCCGGTCAAAAGATAAGCGACAGGATGCTGGGACCTTATATTAATGGAATTATTTTCAAATTCTTCGGGACCTCCGATGCTGCTATCCTTGCCCTGAGAAAAGGGACTATTGACATGTTCTGGTGGGGCATCCAGCCGGGTTATCTCGAAGAACTTGAAAAAGACCCTGACATAAAGCTGTTTTCTAACGAAAGAAGCGCCCTTTACTATTGGGGCTTCAATATCAGAAGACCGCCTTTTAACGATGTGAAACTCAGACAGGCAATTGCTACCCTTATCGACAAGGACTTTATTGTTTCTCGTATTCTTCAAGGACATGGAACTCAAATGAATTCCGTTATACCTCCGGGCAATAAGTTTTGGCTCTGTAGGGATCTGCATCTGTATGGTAAAGGGGATAAAAAGGAAGAAAGGGTTAAAAAGGCCCATAAGATTTTAAAAGATGCAGGGTATACCTGGGATGTTTCACCTGTTAATGAGCAGGGGGAAGTGGTCAAAGGCAAGGGAATAAGGCTCCCCAGTGGGGAGCTTATGAGAAAATTCGCTATTTTAACTCCGCCTGCTAATTATGACCCACTCCGGGCTATGAGCGGAGTAATTATTCAGGAATGGCTTAAAGAGACAGGTATTCCGGCCTCTGCCAAGCCTATGTCTCTCGGGGCTTTGCTTCAAAAGGTCAAATCACAACATGATTTTGACGCATTCATTCTTGGCTACGGAAGGCTGGATATTGATCCCGACTGGTTGAGAAAATTTTTCTGTTCAAGAGAAGACAGAAAACGCGGAGGCAACAAGTCCGGGTATCACAATCCTGATTTTGACAGGATTGCTGATGAATCCGCTGCAACCATGGACAGGGAAAAGCGACGGGATTTAATCTGGGAAATGCAAAAAATAATCGTGCGCGATGTGCCTTACATTCCTCTTTATACTCCCGATTTGATTGAAGCGGCACGTAAGGATAAATTCAGCGGGTGGGTAGAGACGCTTGAAGGAATTGGGAATCTCTGGTCATTTTGCGAGCTTAAACCGGAATAATTTGAGGAGCGAAGCGACTCCATATTTAACTCGAACGAATATAATTAAACAACCCCTTCCAGGGATAAATCAAGGCCATGTCCTTTGGGCGTGGATTCTTTAATGCTATGGAATTGTGGAAATACATAGGCCGGCGATTGATTCAGATCGTGGTCATTTTTTTTGTAATACTTACAGTCCTGTTTTTACTTTTTCGTCTGGCCCCCGGAGATCCTGTCTCAAGAATGGTTGATCCGGATATGACCCCGGAAGATGCAGAACTCCTTATCTCCCAGTTGGGTCTTGATCAGCCCCTCGGGGTTCAATATGTCTATTACTTAAAAAATTTCATTACGGGCAATTTTGGCGAATCCTTTAACTACGGGGAACCGGTGATTAATATCATCTGGGACCGATTGCCAAACACCATTCTGCTCTTTACCACGGCCATTATCCTTTCCGCCCTGGCAGGCATATTCTTAGGTAAGATCGCATCCTGGCATAAGGGAGAAAAGACAGACAATGTGCTGACTGTAGCAGCATTGGCCGCCCATACTGTTTTTCTCCCCTGGTTGGGCCTGATACTGATCTGGGTGTTTGCATACAAACTGGACTGGTTTCCGATCACGGGAATGCTTTCAGAAGATGTTTGGCTTGACCCGGATGTGGGCATGTTAACCAAGTTCCTGGATATTCTCCATCATATGGTCCTTCCCCTGACCACCCTTTTTCTCATACATTTCGGATCCTATTTGCTGATCATGCGCAGCAGTATGCTGGATACTCTGAAAGAAGACTATATTCTTACTGCAAGGGCCAAAGGCCTTGGGGAAAAAGTGATCCGCAATCATCATGCCGCTCCCAATGCAGCTCTTCCGGTTGTGACCAGCGTGGGTCTTAGCCTGGCCTTTTCTATAAATGGAGGTGCTCTTACTGAAACAGTCTTTACCTGGCCCGGAATAGGCAGGGAGCTTGTCATGTCAGTGAGCCAGAATGATTACCCCCTGGCACAGGCATCGTTTTTACTTATAGCAATAGTCGTCCTTTTTTCCAACCTGGTAGTGGATATCCTTTATGCCTATCTTGATCCGCGGATCAGGTATTGATTAAAATAATCTGAAGCAAAAAAAATATGAAAAAGCCTGACAATGTATATTTGAATAGATTCCCATGGGTGGCCCGATTTCAGGAAGGATGGGCAATCTACAGGCAGAATCTCCTTGGCAGGATAGGCCTTGCTCTGCTGGTCATGTTCGGGTTGATGGCCCTGTGCAGTTTTATCCCGCCCTTAATAGACCCCATGTACGAGCCTATGATCGGGGTAGATCCTGAAGTTTTATGTTCAACCTATCCAAGTGCCAGGCACTGGCTGGGTACGGATTTCATGGGTCGAGATATCCTGAGCCAGCTCCTGGCGGGCGCCAGGGTTGCTTTTATGGTGGGTGTATCAGCCGCATTTATGAGTATTGTTCTTGGTACGGCCATAGGATTGATTGCCGGGTATATGGGCAGGTTTATAGATACTCTGTTGATGCGACTGGCAGATATGATCATGGTCATGCCTACCCTCCTGGTCGTGCTCATATTGGCTGCCCTCTTTGGCCAGCTCAATATATGGACTATTGTCTTAATTATTGCACTTTTCAGGTGGCCGGGGGTCTCCAGGGTGATCAGGGCACAGACTCTTACCCTGAAGCAAAGGCCTTTTATTGAAGCTGCCAAAGTGGCAGGTGCCTCGCATATGAGAATTATTTTCAGGCATATTATGCCAAACGTATTGCCGCTTGCATTTCTTTACATGACCTTTCGTGTAACCTCCGCAATTATTATTGAGGCGGCCCTGGCCTTCTTGGGTTTTGGAGATCCAAGCACCGTCAGCTGGGGTATGATGCTCCAATGGGTATGGAAAACAGGACATATGTTCAAGGCCCCATACTGGCTTCTGCCCCCCGGCATTTGCATCTCGCTCATAACCCTTTCGTTCTATATGTTAGGCCGGGCCATGGATGAAGTGCTTGATCCAAGGCTAAGAAATGAGGAGCAGGCTGGTTAAAATGGCTTTGTTAGAAGTTGATAATCTGAGCATTGGATATCAAACCCCGAAAGGTTTTCTTAAGGCAGTGGAGGGGGTTTCTTTCTCTTTAGAAAAGGGTGAATCCTTAGGTTTTGTTGGAGAGTCCGGCTGTGGAAAGACTACCATGGGCACGGCGCTGATGAGGTTGTTATCCCGTAATGGATCAGTGAAAGGTGGTCAAATTCTCTTTGAAGGTAAAGACCTGCTTAAGATATCGGATGAGGAAATGAGACTGATCAGGTGGAAAAAGATTGCCATGATATTTCAGGCCGCCATGAATGCTCTAAATCCGGTACACCGGGTAGACGATCAAATAGCCGAGGCAATTCTGGCTCATGACCCCGCATCCTCCAGAGAAGATGCCAAGAAACAAATTGAAGATCTCTTTCAACTTGTCGGGGTTCCCAAAGACCGTATGAGAGATTATCCTCACCAGTATAGTGGTGGAATGAAACAGCGGGCAATCATTGCTATGGCCCTGGCCTGCCGGCCCAGACTGATCATTGCCGATGAACCCACAACTGCCCTGGATGTGATTGTTCAACATCAAATACTGGAAGAGACAAAAAAGCTTCAAAAGGAATTTGAAATTAGTATCATATATATTTCCCACGACATCTCTGTTGTTGCCGAGGTTTGCCATAATATTGGTGTTTTGTATGCGGGCAGGTTGGTTGAATATGGAAGCAGGGAAGAGGTCTTTGGCTCACCGGTTCATCCTTATACAAAAGCCCTTCTTTCATCTTATCCGACACTGACTGGAGAAAAAGAGAAACTTGAACCTATTCCTGGTGAGCCACCCAATCTTATTTACCCGCCTTCCGGTTGTCGGTTTTACGATCGCTGCCTCCTGGCAAAAGCTTCATGTAAAACAGAACCGCCGGCAGGGATCCAGTTAACTCCAACACATAATGTCCTCTGCTCAAACATTGAGTAAAAACAATGGAAGAAAACAACAAACCGGTTCTTCAACTGGAAGATATAAGCAAAATCTATAGGTCGAAGATGTCTTTTTTTGGGGATGCAGGGAAAGAGGTTGTCGCTCTAAACCATGTATCTCTGAAAATATTCAAACGCGAGATATTCGGGCTCATTGGAGAAAGCGGAAGCGGTAAGACAACTGCAGGACGTCTTATTGTTAAGCTGGAGGAGCCGGCTGCGGGAAAGATATTCTTAGACGATAATGAAATCACCGGGCTCAAGGGAAAGGCATTAAAGGATTTTCGCCTGAAAATGCAGATGATCTTCCAGGATCCTTATCAGTCCCTCAATCCTCAGGTATCCATATATGATACGGTCTCGGAACCATTACTTATCCACAAAATAGATAATGTGCAAACCAGAAAACACCTGGTCTTACAGACCCTCAAATCTGTAGGCCTTTCGCCGCCTGAAGACTTTTTATATCGTTATCCTCACCAGTTAAGCGGCGGACAGAGACAGAGAGTAGCTATTGCACGGGTCATGGTCTTAAAACCGAAGTTTGTTATTGCTGATGAGCCGACGTCTATGCTCGATGCCTCTATTTCTGCTCAAATTTTCAATATTCTATTAGAAATGAGGGAAAAAATTGGTGTGACCCTCCTTTTTATCAGTCACAACCTGGCGGCGGCTCGCTATCTCTGCGATCGCATTGCAGTAATATACAGGGGCAATCTGGTTGAGATAGGTCCTGGAGAGGAAGTTATTCAAAAACCAAAACACCCATATACGCAAGCCCTCCTTGACGCCCTGCCCAAATTCGGGCATTGGGACGAGGCGGAAAGTTATGATACCCTTCTCAGCATGGAACGTGATATTTCTCAAGATGCGGCGTGCCCTTTTTTTTGCAGGTGCAAAGTTGCAAATCAAAGAAGATGCAGCCAGGAAAGCCCCCATTTGATGGGCTCAGACAACTCCCACTTAGCAGCCTGCTTTTATGCATAATCTGGAAACAAGACAGGTTTCGAATGAAATTTCCTTTTATCATATCCCTGCCACATTGTTCATGCAAGATTCCTGAAGAAGTACTGCCAACCCTTGCTCTGTCCAATGAGGAGATATGGGAGTCTACTGATGCAGGGACAGAAGAGATTTTTGCACCCCTTCCTGTGAAAGTTTCTCTTTGTGCCCGATGGAGCCGGCTTGTGGTGGATCTAAACAGGGGCCATGATCAAAAGAATCGTAAAGGGGTCATCCCTCAAGTGGATTATCATGGCCGCTCTGTCTTTTCGGAAGGCGGTACTCCTGACGAAAAAGAAGTAGAGCGGCGGCTCAGAAAATATTACTGGCCTTTTCATAAACGCCTAAATAAAGCCCTTAAGAGCCCGGATATAAAGTTATTGTTTGATTGTCATTCTCTAAATGGGGTTGGACCGGCGGAAGCACCGGATGCTGGAAAGAAAAGAAAGGATATTGTCTTGAGCAATAACGGGGACCAAAACGGAAATGCCGACCCTGGCAGAGGCAGGATAACCTGTCCGCCGGAAAGGCTGTGCCTGATGGAAAATGCCTTTCAAAAAGCAGGTTTTTCTGTTTCTGTTAATGATCCGTATGCCGGAGGTTTCATCACGACCCACTATGGTCAAAAAAATGCCTGTATGGGGAAAATCAGTGTTCAGATCGAAATTAATCAGGATCTATATCTGGAACCGAACAGTTCACAACCGGTAGCAGAAAAATTAGAAGAAGTCAGGATCAGGGTTTTGCAATCCTTCACAGAGATCGCCCGAAAATTATAAGCATAGCAAAGACAAACAGAATCAGCAAAAGAGGGAAAATATGAAACTGAAAATCATGTTTTTATTAGTGCTTGGGAATTCAATCGGGGCTGTTTTAACCCGTCTTTACTTTTCAGTTATCTATCAATCCTCTCATATACAGGAAGGTCTGCCTCCTTTTTATAAAGACTATTTTTTTATGATTGGCGTATGTCTCCTTATTTCTGTTTCCATATGGACTTTGAGAAAGTTGTTCGGTCACCTGTATCAAATAGCCAATGATGAAGAATCAATCGAGAGTATGGATGAGGCATCTGCCCTGATTCTCAAAAGAAGGGCTATTCAAATGCCTTTCACTTCGGCTGTATACTCATTTATTGTCTGGGTCCTGGCTGGATTTATTTTTGGTTTCCTCCAGCCTGTCGTCAATCAAATTATTTATGAAACCAGCCCCCCTTATCTCATTGATTGTCTAAAACAGTTCTTTGGTATTATATTTGTCGGTGGATCAATCACTGCACTCTTTATCTATTTTACAATAGAAAGCCATTGGCGGGTGGCCATACCAAAGTTTTTTCCTGAAGGAAACTTGAGTAATGTGAAAGATGCCTTTAAACTCCGTGTGCATGATCGGCTTATCATTGTGTTTATTGCGATCAGCCTGGTCCCTCTCCCTCTGCTTGGTATAGTAGCCTATACAAATGCACAGGCGTTAAATAAGGCCGATGCGATTGTAAGAACCCAACTCCTATCCTCTTTTTTATTGGAAGTCATAATTATCACCGTCATTTGTGTGACTTTCTCCATTATATTATCAGTCTTTGTTTCAAAGAGTGTCTCCGATCCCCTCGACAAGCTTGAAGATGCTATGAAAGGTGTGGGAAAAGGAAACCTGGATACGCGGGTAGAGATTGTATCAAACGATGAAATCGGCTCTGTTTCTGAAGGGTTCAATTTAATGGTTAAGGGATTAAAAGAGTCTGAGAAAATAAAGGATTCCTTTGGGAAATATGTCAGCCAGGAAATACGGGATGAGATCCTGGAGGGAAGGATATCCTTAGATGGAGAGATGAAGAGGGCGACTCTATTGTTTTCGGATCTTAGGAATTTTACGCCATTTGTAGAATCTACTCACCCCAAGCAGGTAATCACCCTTATGAACCAGTATTTTACTCAGATGACAGAGGCTATCAAAGAATACCGCGGTCTTGTTCTCCAGTATGTTGGTGATGAAATTGAGGCGGTATTCGGAGCCCCTGTAGGTTATGACGATCATACGGATATGGCTGCCAAAGCTGCATTAGAGATGAGAAGACGACTGATTGTATTGAATCAGAGCCTCGAGAAACAAGGATTCAGACCATTCCAGCATGGAATCGGTATTCACACCGGAGCCGTATTGGCAGGCAATGTCGGGAGCAAAGACCGGATTTCATATGCTTTAGTAGGTGACACAGTAAATCTGGCTTCAAGAATCGAGGGACTGACTAAAAAATTTTCCTGTGATATCATTCTAAGTCAGACCACGTATGATCTCCTCACAGGAACTTTTCGTACCGAACGACTTTCCTCTACTAAGGTTAAGGGCAAAGAAGAAAAAGTGATAATATACAAGCTCTTGGATAATGCTTGACGGTTGCGTGAAAAGCAAAGTCATTTCCTGCACCGGATTTCATCTAAACCCTAAAGTTGCTTACTCTCAATTCAACCCTGCCTTGCGGAGACTCTCACCTAAGTGTTCTAATACTGTTTGATTTTTATAGGGAAGCCTTTGCCCCGATTCATCCAGAGAGAAGTTGGGAGCCATCTTCAATATTTCTGCTACCTCAACCCGGGCCTTATCATCCTGTCCTGTCTCAATATAACTGGCAGCGAGATAAATATGAGAAGGGAAAAAAAACGGGTTGCGAATGAGGACTCTCTTGAGTGCCGCAATGGCCTCCTCATAATGCCCTGTCAAAAAATACGCATGACCTAACCCATGATAGTACCAGACCGGTGGGATAGGGTTGAGACGAATAGCCTTCTTAAGTATCTCAATAGCTTCTTTCGGCCTCCCCGAAAAACACAGAATTTCCCCTAAACTTGCAAGCCCATCAGCATCATTGGGATTAAGAACGATGGTTTTTTCTAACTCGGCAATTGCCTGATCATATTGCTTTTTCCACAAATAGATTTTGCCCAATAAGGAATGGGCTTTGGAACTGGAGTCATTCAGCGATATAGCCTTTTGTGACAATTTAAAGGCCTGTTCCAACAACTGAGGATCCTGATTCCATCCAAAGGCCCACTCCATCCAATGGGTAAAACCCAGCAATGTATATGCCAGGGCATACTTTGGGTCCAGATCAACAGCCCGCTCAAACAATTTTTGAGCCTGATCATTCGCCTCTTTTGTCGTACGGAAAAAATAGTCGGACCCTCGTAAAATACAGTCGTAGGCTTCAAGGTTGTCCGTACCTTTATGTCTCAGGCGTTTTTGTTCATCCCCGGTCAGCTTCACGACCAGAGCCTTCACGATCTTCTGTGTAACCTCATCTTGTAATGCAAAGATGTCTTTCAGTTCCCGGTCATATCGTTCCGCCCATATGTGACCCCCCGTTTTGGCATCCACAAGCTGTGCCGTGATCCGCACCCGATCACCGGCCCTGCGTACGCTCCCCTCCAGGACATACCTTACTCCCAGCTGCCGGCCCACTTCTTTTATCTTTACCGGTTTGCCTTTGTATGTAAAGACTGAGTTGCGTGCAATAACAAATAGACCTGAGATTTTGGATATATCAGTGATAAGGTCTTCTGTAATCCCGTCACTAAAATACTCCTGTTTGAGATCTTCACTCATATTGGTAAAAGGCAGCACCGCGATAGACGGCTTATCGGGCAGTGGCAAAGAGGAGTGTTCGGGCAATCCTGTCCGGCGCAGGATATCAAGGACACGTTCCTTGTGGGCAGGGTCTTTGAATGAGATCGTCTTTCGAGCTTTGTCCAACGAAAAGTCGGGGTCTATCTTTAATATTTCCGCAGCGTGGACTCGAGCTTCTTCTATCCGGCCAAGACCTGTGTAAGTCGCTGCCAGACCCATATGTGCAAGGAAGGGATTACATGCGCCTTTATTACAGCGATCGAGGTGTTGTTTCCCGATGGCAAGCGCGTCTTCATAGCGACCTGCCATCCGGTAGGCTTCTTCCAGGATCATTAAATACAACCAGGGTGAACTGTATGGGCTGAGGCGTATAGCCTTTTCCGTTAACGTGATCGCTTCCTCGAATCTTCCAGCAGAGATCTTGACATATGCCAGAAGCACATGACACAAGGCGTTGTTGGGACCAAGCGCTGTTGCCTTCTCGCCCTCGATGATTGCCTTTTCATAATCCCCCTGTAGCAGGTAGATATTGCTCAACAGTGAGTGGAGCTCGGGAAGGTTGTCATTTATTGCCGAGACCTTCTGGGCAATTTCAACTGCGCGTTTGATAGCCTCGGCCGGGGATTCAGTCCACCCAAACCTTGCTTCTGCCCAGTAAGTCCAGGCCAGCATGAGCCAGGCAATGTCCCAGTTGGGATCCAGCTTTACAGCCTGTTCATAGAGCTTCTGTGCCTTGTAGTTGCTTTGCTCTGTGAATTGCCCATAAAGGCTGGATCCTTTGATGACATTGCTCCAGGCCTCGAGATTGTCCGTAGAACTCCACAGCCGGGCCTGTTCACCTTCCGTGAGCTTAACTTGCAGGGCCGTCAGAATTTTCAGCGTGATTTCATCCTGCAGTGCAAATATGTCTTTTAATTTACGATCATAGCGCTTTGCCCACAGGTGATGCCCCGTGGTAGCATCTATTAACTGGGTTGTCACTCTAATCTGGTCGCCGGACCTTTGGATACTTCCTTCCAGGATGTAACGTACTCCAAGTTCCTCGCTCACTCGCTGTACCTTCACGGGTTTTCCCTTGTAAGTGAAAGTCGAATTGCGGGCGATGACAAACATTTCCGGGATATGGGAAAGGGCGGTGATAATGTTTTCGGATATCCCGTCGGCTATATACTCCTGGCCGGGGTCACCGGTCATGTTGGAAAAGGGCAATACAGCTATAGAGGGTTTATCCGGTAAAGGAAATGCCATCTTCTCTATAGAGGCCGGCTCTATCGAAGGAGGGGCAGGGCGCAGAAAAAAGGTCCATATGGCTGCTGCCCCGATTACTA
>Ga0233412_10000236_pt1 | contig 32720 bp, 13 predicted proteins | sample Na_anoxic_4_MG_FD_180667 | JGI IMG/M metagenome (GOLD analysis project Ga0233412, IMG submission 180667) | Seawater microbial communities from Saanich Inlet, British Columbia, Canada - Na_anoxic_4_MG | ecosystem: Environmental > Aquatic > Marine > Inlet | place: Canada: British Columbia... | reverse complement strand
TGCTGTTGTATTAAATAAAGCAGGCGTTAAAGCTATATCCGTAACTGCTGATGGGACATCTATTGTAATTGCATTACCTGCATCTGTAAGAGTAACATTAGTACCAGCTATTAATTGTACTATATCCATTGTACCATCACTACCTGATAATCTTATATCTGCATCTGCACCATTTTGTATTGAATCTAAATCATATGTTGTATTTACATCTGCTGGTATAGTAGCCCAAGTATTATCTCCTCTTAAATAAGTTGAAATACTTGGTACTCCTGTTGCAGAAAGAGCTGCTGTTATTGTTCCTGTATTTGTTATTATTCCACCTGTAACATCTACAAATGTACTATTAGATGTAGCAATAGAAGTTACTGTTCCAGTAAACTGATCTGTAGAATTTATAGTAACAATGCCTAAACCACTACCTGGGCTAATATTTACATTAGTACCAGCTAAAATTTGTGTTACCCCACTGCCTCCACCTGGAAGGTTTGATACTAAACTTTTTTTAATGTCTCCATTATCACTAGTATCACTAAACCAAATATAGTCATTACCTACAGGCACTGCTGTTGGTGCAATAATTATTGCATTGTCTGAGCCAGTATAATCTATATTTACTATTGGATCTGTTGCAGTTCCTGTTATGTCTATTCCAAAACCTCCTGTTACAGTATTTACACTTGTTGGGAAAGTTGTTAGAACACCTTCACCATTTATATATTGAGATGATGTTCCAGCAAATTCAAAATCAAATGTTCCATTTGTCGTAATAGTAGCTGAAGATCCTGTATTAATTGTAAGTGCATCACCATCAATCATTGTTGTTATACTTGTAACTGTACCTGTTCCACCACCTGTTGGCATAGTTACTGTTTTAGTATTTACACCTGTGATATGACCTTGTGGATCTGAAGTAATTGCATCTATAGCAGTAAATGTAGCACCTGCAATTGGTGCAGCTGTTGAAGTTGTATCAGTTCTTGTAGTGTCGTCATGTATTATATCTACAGTATCTATTCCTGATCCAACTGTAGATATTTTAGCTCCTCCAGTAATAGTAACTAAATCTCCGTCTGAAATTGTATGAGTTACTCCTGTTTGCCCTTTTAAATCAAAAGAATTCATAGATCCTCCACCTGCTGAACTACTAATTGTAATATTATTAGATCCATCATCTGCTAGAACAATATTACTACCTGCAACTAAAGTTACAATATCTACTGAAGCATCTGATCCTGTAAGAACTAAGTCTACATTACCAGCATTCTGAGCACTTGTATAGTCATAGGTAGTATTTGAAGATCCTGTAATTGCAGCACCTAAAATTAAAGTAGAAACTAAAGTTTGTTCTACTTTAGGTAAGTAGGCCATTACATTTAATGAACTATCTTGTTTTGTAGATAGAACTAGATAATCATCTTTATCTAAAATATAAGGTATTGGTGCATATTTCTTCTTGGCAAATAATCCAAGAACATCTTGTAGTAATGATCCCATTGTTTTTTATTTATAAGTACAGTGCAGATAGTTTTATACTAGCTGTTGCTGAACATGTTATTGTTATATTACCATTGACATCATTAAATGCATCAACTTCAAAAGGTCCTAAAAACCCTTCTTCACCAGCTGCTAAACTGAGTACTGCATTTTCTTTTTTCAATGTGCCCAATAAAGGATCAACAACTGTTGTTACTACTGGTACAACTGTAGCTGTAATAGCCACCCCTCCACCATTAGCAACATGAAAAAATTGAATTGCTGTATTTGCAAGTGTATCACCACCTGTAGCCGGAGTAACCGTTGTAGGTTTTAAACCAGCTTGACTTATTTGTTGTGCTGTTAATATTGCCATGTTTTATTTTTTAACTATTTCTATATCCGTTTTTAAAAGCTTCAGACTGAACAGGTTCGTTTGCTCTAGTTGTTACTTGTTTAGCTTGAAAACCTGCCGCAGCTAATCTTTCTCTAGTTGCTGTAGCTGTTGCATTTTTCTTAGCTTGTATTTTAGCAGGGATTGTTGTAGGATTATAATATCCATTAGTTGTTTCTCTTTTGTATACTTCCCCTTGCATAGGAAAAGATGCTTTATTTGCTGCACTTTTTTTCTTAGATCCCATAATTTCTATTTTTATAATTTATTTTTTCATTTTACTTAAAGTTATTGCTAATCTAGCACGTTTTGCTGTCTTACCACTACCTTTTGCTTTTTCTCTTAACCAGCTTTTTTTAATTGTACCATCAGCCTTAACTGCACCTGCTCTTTTAGCAGTAGCTGTTAATGACCCAGGTTTTTTAATTGCCTTTTTAATCCAATTCTTTTTTTTAGCTGGCATAAGTCTTATTTTTTGTATGCTCTACGTGCTGTTTTTCTCATCATACCTTTTTTTGTACCTCCTCCTTTTTTATAGACATCCATTACATCAGTAGTACCCATAGTACCACCCATTTTTGCAAATCTGTCTACCATACCTACACGTGGATTATTCATTCCTGCTTTTTGTGGAGTTGTATCACCATCTCCTGCACCATAAGTAAAACCACCACCGTCTTGCATGTAAGCTTTTCTAGAAGTTTTTCTCATTTGACCTTTTTTAGTTCCCATAATTTCTAATTTTTATTATTTGTTTTTTTTACTTTTTCAAGAGACCTTCCCCCAAAATAAGCTCCTATTACTGTTATTAAAACCAACTGTAGAAGATCTACCCAGCTAGCTTTTACTTCAAATGCAATTGCTCCTGCATCTATAAATACTAATAATACTGTTGACACTACTAAAAATATAAGAACCATAGGTCTTACATTTTTACTTAACCAACTATCACTAGTCATATCAGCACTCCATCTAGCAGAAACTTCACGTTCCATTTCAACTTCATGTTTTGCTATTAATTCTTTTATTTTTAATTCAGCAGCTAGTTTTTCATCAGTAGATGTAATAAGTTCATCTAATACACCACCAACATCTTTTACTAATTCTGATGCACCACTTGAAAATAATTTTGTTATAAAGTTTGCCATTATCCGTATATTTTAATTTCTAATGCTGTGTTTTCTAATACACCGTCTACTGCTGCACCTGTATCTACTCTAAAAGTTTTTACTGTAAATCCTGTTGTAGTTGTATTTACTATATTTACTACATATGGAATAGTTCCATTACCGCTAAACTTATTTTGTATTTCAAAACTTACGTTATTTAGATTTGGAAAAGAAGTAGCAAGAGCAGCTTGATATGTTCCAACAGCTGTATAAGTCCAAGTAATAGGTGGAATTCCATTATCTAAAATTAGCTGAGCTGTAGGAGCAGAAGTTCCTGATTGAGTAAGAAGAGAAACATGGTTTTTCCAAGTTAAGGCTATACTAATAGAATTAGGATTGGGTGGAGAACCAATTGGTACACCTGTTATTGCTGCAATTGTAGGGGTGTTAAATATTAAAACAGTTTCACCATCATCAACAGTAAAACCAGGTCCTCCTACTTCATCATATACTGAAAAACTTGCTTTAGATCCAGTACTAGCAGCTGTTATTCTTCCTTGTTGATCAACAGTAAGGTCTGTATTTGTATATGATCCCGGTGTTACTGCTGTGTCACTTAAATTAACAGTAACCTTTGGTCCACCTGTTCCTACTGTTCCTATTCCCGTTCCACCTTCTATTGTTAAAGTATCACCATTAACAACTGTTTGTGCAGATCCTGAGTCACCATTAACAAGAAAGTCTGCACCACCACCACCGCCTGTTGTATAGTTAGGGATATTTAAAACACCACTGCTTAATGTTGCCGCTCCAGATGTTCCAATTGTAGTTAGACTTAAACCTGCACCTGCAGGAACGCTAAGTGATATTTCATTTGTACTTTGAGCTACACTTATATTACTTCCTTGTACTATACTTCTAAAGTTTAGTGTCTCACCAACTTTATCTTTCCATACTTGAGCACCACTTCCTACATTAGCTGCAAGATTTGGTTCACCCTCTGTTGTTATTTCTATATAATCATTATCAGATGATGTAGCAAGAGTTAGGTTGCTGCTCATTGACTTTAGAGATCTAAAATAAACAGTACAAACTTGAGTTGTAGGATCTATAACAGTTTTTTGATATATTTGACCAGTACCAGCAGCTGGAACTAAAGGTGCATTAGCATAATTACAACCTGTAGAAGCAATTTTAAAATCACTTATCTTAACAAGCTTTACTGATTTATAAGGAATGGGAGATGCTACACCAGTCATATCCGGTTGTTCATTCCACTTACCTAACACCAAGACATCATCCGGCTCAGCAACTTTAGAAAATTTACCCTGTCTTATTAAACTTAATATGTCAGTTAAAATGTTCATTTTCCACTATAAGTATTATGGGATCCGCCCCCTAATTTATAAGCTTTCATTGTTTCTTTACCATTCTCACCTTTAACAATTCTTTTTGCATTACCACCTTTCTTCATTTTCTCTACTAAAGATCCAAGCATCATCTCATCTAGTTCACCACCAGACCTCATAAGTAGCTTAGCTTTTTGCCTAGACATTTTTTGAACTGGTAAACAACTTTTCTTTTTCATTATATAATTATTTTTTCTTACGTTTTTTGCAAACTTTATTGTTGCAATAACCTAAACATACCTTACCAAAGGTAACCCACTTGATAAATAAACAAATATTCTTCATAAATTTTTTCTTTAAATTTTTTATCATAATAATTTCTTTTACACTACTATATAATAATATACAAATTTTGTATCACTAAACCAACTGATTAACATATATAAATACTACCTTTGCATTGTCTAGTGTGTAATTCTATATATATAATATACAAATTTTAGCATTTAGATTTTTGAGTTTCATCAAATTTTATTAAATTATATATACTCACCAGATGCATTTCTTATATGTGGAAGTGCGGCTTTTTTTAACCCTTTATTTAAAAACTATGAAAATAAGTAACAAGATTCTAAGTGATATTACTGTCCATATGAAATACGCAAAGTATTTACCAGAACTACAAAGAAGAGAGACATGGAGTGAGTTAGTTGACAGAAACAAAGCTATGCATATAAAAAAATATCCAGCTATAGCTAAAGAAATTACTAAAGCATATAAATTTGTATATGATAAAAAAGTTTTACCATCAATGAGATCAATGCAATTTGGTGGTAAACCTATTGAAATAAGCCCAAATAGAGTTTATAACTGTGCTTATTTACCTATAGATAACATTCAGTCATTTAGTGAAACTATGTTTTTATTACTTGGTGGTACAGGTGTTGGTTATTCTGTTCAACAACATCACGTTAGTCAATTACCTCCTATTAATAAACCATACAATAAAAGATTCAAAAGATATTTAATTGGAGATTCTATTGAGGGATGGGCTGATGCTGTTAAAGTATTAATCAAGTCTTATCTTAATGGTAGATCATCTAAAATTGTATTTGACTATTCTGACATTAGAGCAAAGGGTTCAAGATTAGTAACATCAGGTGGTAAAGCTCCTGGACCTCAACCACTTAAAGAATGCTTATTAAAGCTTGAAGGTCTATTAGATTCTAAAGATGATGGTAGTCAGTTATCCAGTTTAGAAGTTCATGATATGGTTTGTCATATTGCTGATGCTGTATTAGCTGGTGGGATTAGAAGAGCAGCTTTAATTAGTTTGTTTAGTGCTTCTGATGAAAAAATGATTTCGTGTAAGACTGGAGACTGGTGGGAAACAAATCCACAAAGAGGTAGAGCCAACAATTCTGCTGTATTAATGAGACATAAAATAACTAAAGAGTTCTTCATGGATTTATGGAAACGTGTTGAATTATCTGGAGCGGGTGAACCTGGTATATATTTTAATAATGATAAAGATTGGGGAACTAACCCTTGTTGTGAAATTGCTTTAAGACCTTACCAGTTCTGTAATCTATGTGAAGTAAATGTTTCAAACATAGAATCACAAGAGGATCTAAATGAAAGAGTTAAAATGGCTGCATTCATTGGTACTCTTCAAGCTGGTTATACTAATTTTCATTACTTAAGAGAAATATGGCAAAGAACAACAGAGAAGGACGCACTTATAGGTGTGTCAATGACAGGAATAGGGAGTGCCGCTGTGCTCCAGCTGGATATGAAGGAAGCTGCAAGTATAGTAAAGAAAGAAAACTTAAGAGTAGCAAAACTAATAGGGATAAACAAAGCAGCAAGGACAACATGTGTTAAACCTGCAGGTACTACATCATTAACATTAGGTACAAGTTCAGGTATTCATGCTTGGCATAATGACTTTTACATTAGGAGAATACGTGTAGGTAAAAATGAATCAATCTATAATTACTTGAGCATCAATCATCCAGAGTTATTAGAGGATGATTACTTTAGACCTCATGATACTGCATGTATTAGTATTCCACAATCAGCACCAGAAGGTTCTATTCTAAGAACTGAATCTGCTTTTCAATTACTTGAAAGAGTTAAGAAAGTTGCTACTGAATGGGTTAACACTGGTCATAGAGCAGGGTCAAATACTCATAATGTATCTGCTACTATTTCTTTAAGAGAGCATGAATGGGATGCTGCTGGAAAATGGATGTGGGATAACAGAGAATACTATAATGGTTTAGCTGTGCTGCCTTATGATGGTGGAACATATATTCAAGCTCCATTTGAAGATATTACAGAAGAGAAATATAATGAATTAATGAAATCTCTAATGGATATTAATCTAGATAATGTAGTTGAAATAGAAGATAATACTGATCTTAAGGGTGAACTAGCTTGTGCTGGTGGAGCCTGTGAGATTGTATAAACTATATAGTTGTAAAGGTTATTTTTTTTCTTTACCTTTTTTTATTTCGTAAATCCTAATTATATTAAGGACTACACCTGTAATTAACAATGCCATTGAAAGAATTGAACTAAAGTCCATTATCATTGTTCCTGCTCCTGCTACTGTTGTAAATCCTGCAATAGAGTCTTTTGTTTCTGCTAGCATAATGTCGTATTTGTTTATATAATAATATAGGCAATTTTTAGTTAAATATAAAATAAACCACCTATAAAGTTTAAATATTATTTTATATAGAAATCATCATTAATTAGATAAGAATCCCATTTCTGGATACTATATACAATAGGAACCACATCTGCAAAGTTTTTATAAATTTTAAGACTACCCGCTTTATCCCCATTTTGATATACATAATTTGAATTAGCTTCAAAACCTTCTTTACCTTGTATCATATAGGCAAAAGGTGCAGTAGTAACTTGAGACATTAATTCTGCCATTTCACCCAATGTTCTTGTAGCTGCTATAGGTGAATCAAACATTTGATATTGTTGTACTGCTCCTGCCGGACTTGGGCTAAATAAAACTAATTCTGCTTTAGTTCTATCTGCTTGATACTTAACTATATTTTTAAATCTTTTAGTTAAATCACTATCATCATCATCACCTGCTAATGCACCATCTAACAAAGTACTTATAAAGTATGTAGATATTACAATTCCTATTTCACCCATAGTTCTATAAAAACCAAAAAGTTTATTTTGAGCTCTTTGATCTGCATTACCACCCTTACCATCAGCACCGTAAGCTTCCATAAACCCTTTGCCGTATGTATTAAATTCTCTATTACCTAAAAATAATTGTTGTTTTGTATATGCAATAAACTTCCACCAAGATAAATATCTACCTTCCATCCAACCTAAGTTTTGGTCAAAGTATTCTCTTTGGTACCTTGCTCTTATTGCAGGCATAACCCATTTTTTAAATTGAACTGCTAACTTTCCAATAGTATGACTTTGTATAACCATTCTATCTTCTTTAGCATAACTACCATGAATTTGTTTATTAACTTCTCTAATCTTATTTCTTAATTCATATTTAAATTCATCAGTAAGAGGTCTTTCTACACCCCCTTTAGAAACAACTGTGTCATATCCTTCTTTTAATTCATTTTTATGAGTTTCTTTATTGTATGTATAAGCATCATAATAAGATAAAGTCTGTCCTAATTCTGGGTGATTTTCCTTTGTATTCTTTAAAGTAACATCCATTAATACAGCCATTCCAACTTTAGTTTGTACATTATATTCAGCAGCATCTTGCATTACATAACCCCATTCTGAAGCTCGTTCAAACCAGCTTTTGCCATCTGATGTTGATGCTTCTTGCTCACGCAGATCAGTCATCTTATCCATCATTCTTAATGAATCAACAAATGCTTCATACTTACTGTTTGGTTTTTTAACATCATAATCTGATTTTTTTAAACCTGGAATAACCCCTGCAGTTATTACATCAACAAGATCTGCAGTTCCAGCACCTGTTCTAGATATTAAATCTGGCAATGCTCTTTTGTGAAATTCTATTACGGCTCTTTTATATGAGTCTCTACTATAGAATCTAGCTCCAAGAAATTCTATATTATTATTAATTCTACCAATAACGTAATTATTAAAGTTACCAAAAGGATTAAAAGCAACATAAGCTAATGAAGATAATTGAATTACATTTTCTGCAATTCTATCAAACTTACCTTTGCTTATCATTTCTTGATCATAATAAACCATGTTCATCCACTTCTTTGCTCTTCGTATTGTATTATCAGAAGAGTCAATGTTTCCCATTTTTGCACCTATGTTTCTATATACTTTACCTGCTCTTTTTGAAACTAACTCTATTCTTGACTCTGCTGGTTTATAATTTCTTTTTTCAATTACTTGAACCATTGCTTTAAGTGTATCATCAATAGAGCCCATTGTTTCATAATTTTGGGCCATTGCACTAAATTTTAATAAACTGCTTGGCATATCTCTACTAACTTGTGCTGCTGTAGGAGTAGCTCTTAATTTAGCTAACTTCCCATTCATTATAGCAGTTTCTTCTTTGTATTGTTCTCTATTAAGTTTACCTGCTTTATATTTAGCTTTTAAAGCAGCAACATCTTTAAGAGCGTTTTCCATATCTGCCTCTACTTGAGGTTTACCAACATAAAATACAGACATACCTTTAACTATATTACCGTCTTCATCTAGGTTTACAGCCTTTTGTTGTGAAGTTTCTTTCCAAGAAGCCCATGCATCAACACCAATAGTATTAGCATACAACTCATTCCACAAAGAACTTTTTTCTCCCATGTTTGTTATAAACTTATTTTTAACTAAAGGAACTCTACCTAACATATCAGTCATAGTTCCTGCTGGAAGTTTTTTAAGTAAGTCCTTTTCATACATGTTTACAAATAACTCATAAAATTCTTTTTGTGCTACTTCTAATGCAGTAGTAGGAGACATAATATCATCATACCTTTCACTACGCATGTTCTCACCTTTGCTAGATACTTCTCTAGCTTTTCTAAATTTTACTTTAGGTGCACGGAATGTTTCATCTTTTACAATGTTTCCTTTTGGTACACCATTTACTTTTACAGCTCTTGTATATGATACAGCATCATAATATCTTGCTTCATACTTTGCCCAGTCTGAATCACTTATACCCTCTTTTCTTTGCCAATTAACATAAGTACTTGCTTCATTATTAGAAATATAATATTCATATTTATCACGGGCATCTTTAAACTCTTTTGTTAAATAATGATATTCTCCATCAACTAATGTTCCGCTTTCATCTATTTCTTCTGCTCTAAAAAAAGCAGAAAAAGCAGCTTTTTTATTTGCTAAATCTATGTTTTCTTTAATTTGTTTATCCGTTGCATCATTTAAATTAGTTATATCATGATACTGATATGGTAGACCTTCATTATCAAAAAGTACAGTTCTTAGTGCTTGTTGTTTATCACTGTATTTCTTAGCAATATTTTTAACATAACGGCCATTGAACTTTCCATTTGAGTCAAACTCTAAGAAGTAGTCCCAAGCCGTTTCTTTATTTTTTTCTTCAGTTAACTTTAATACTTTATTTGCTGCTTTTCTTATTATTTCTTCTCTTTCCCCAACTCTATCCAGCAGCTCTTGTTTTTTTGATTTATACATTTTATCCATAACAGCAAGTATAACATCAGGAGATGTTGACATATCTCTAAGATTGTAGTCTGCATTAGTAATATCTCTAGCTTCTATAACTAACTTTTGTAACATTTCTTCAGTAAATGCACTACCTTCAACACCATATTCATTAGTTGATGTAGTTCTAATTTTTTCTATAACAAAGTTATCTATAGCTTGGTTTATAAGACCAGGCTCATTTACATCTTGAGTCCCTAATTTATTTAACTCTATTACTAAAGAATTGATTAATAAGTTTTGTGCATTGTTTAATTCTCCCGTTTCTGTAATTTTATATAAACCTTTAAATGTAGCTGCAAACCTGTTAAAATTTAAAACATATGTAATATATTCTGGAGAGCTTATATTTTTAGGATCACTTACATATTCTGAAAAAGATCTTACTTGTCTTAATGCATCTGTCAATAGTTCTGAAAAAGCTTTTGATCTAGCTATAGGACCTTCACTTTTTGCTATTTGGATAAATGCAATTGTTGAAGAAATCTGATCTATTTCTTTTTCTTTAGTCCTATCCATGTAGATTGCACTTTTAATTGTTTGCAGTGCTTCTTTTTTTGTTAATAGTGCTGTTTGATAATTATCTAATGCTCCAGATATAGTGTTATACTCAGGATATTCTAAAGGGTTTATGTCATCAGGAACATTTAAATCTGGATCATTTAAATCAGGTTCATATAGTGCATCCTCTTCATTTTCTAAAGATCTTTTTAATTTCATTGCTTCAACATTTGTCTCTACTATAGGGACAATCATATCTACCATGTTTATATTTTGAGATGGTGGATGGTCTATCCATGCATCAGATTTTATTTTACCATTAAACTTTTGATTTTTTCCTTTCCCACTTATATCAGCAACCATATGAAAAGTAGATGCAGCATAATCTCCATAGTAAACTTCATAGCCCATGTTTTCAAACATTCTTCTATAGATGTTTACCTGAAGATTGTGTTGACCTCTTGTAGACAATGTGTCAATTCCATTTTCTTTTAATATACTATCTTCACTTAAAGACCACTCTTTGTCATAATATTTTACCTGAAGACTACCTGCTCTTGTATCTTTTCTAGTATATGTAGATAATGAATTCTTAGTAGTTTTTAAATCTACTATTTTTAATTGTCCATTCTGAGTTATAATTACTAAATCTGCTGTACCAGCTGTCTTAGTTGCTTCATCAAATACTACAACCTGTGATAAAGCTACTGAGTTTTCAGGCATGATATTAGCTAAAGTAGTTTGTAATGTAGAAAACACATCTTTTGCCACGTCTATATCTAAAACATTCATTTCAGAAAATACATCTTCAACAGTTCTGTTAGTCACTAAGGCATCTAACAAAGCATCTACATCATTTCCAATATCTAAATTAAGCTGAACATCTTCTAAATTTGAAAGCTTACCTTTAATTTTTGTAGTAACTGAAGAATATACATCTCCATTAGTTATATCAATATAAGTATGGTCTTCTTTGTTAAGTGTTACTATAGTGTTTCCTGTATCTGCTAAACCTGCTGATAAAGAATCTATTTTAGATTTGCTCTTAGATGCTTGATGAAATAATTTATTGATTATTTTTTTTTGTACTCCATTTGATTTAGCAAGAGCTGTATCTACTTGATTTTGTATTTCAGGAGATAGGCTATATCTAATTTTAGCATTTACTCTTTTTTCTAATTTAAATTGTATTCCTTCAGTATTTAAAAGTTTGGCTATATCACTAAAGTTAGTATTAGAATTTATATCACTAACTAATAATCTTTGACCGGTAAGAAGTTTATTAAGGTCATTTATTATATTTAAAAACCATTCTAATGCTTCTTTTACTTTATCTAAAAAACTTATACTTGGGGTATTTTCATACTCATTGTTAAAGTGTCTGGCTAAAGCTTGTGTTACAATTTCCAAGTCTCTTTCTATACTGCTAAAATTAGCTGTTTTACTATTGTATCCTGCAATAATTTCCTGTGTCATCATAGGAAAAGTTTTGCTTGCTTCAGCTAGTAACCCATTAAACAACTCTGCATTATCTACTTTGATTGCATCTATAAATGGATGAAGTATTTCTTCTATAGCAGTTTCATCAGTAACCCTACCTTTAATTAAATAAGCGGTTCCATCAACATATAATGAATTTATTTGCTTAAACTTTACATTGTTTTTTTTCCAACTAGGTAAAGTTGAATATAAATCTGATGCTTCAGAAACAGATAACATTTTAACATCAATTTGAGGAAACACTCTTTTAAGATGCATTACAACTTCTCTAGCTCTAGGAGTATCCCAAGATCTTGAAGATACTAATAAATCTTTAGCAGATAATAAATCCTCATTAATAGTAAGTTTATATGACTTAGGTGTCTGTTCTAAAGATACTGTCTCAGCAGGAATATTGTTTAACCTTAAATAATTATATAATCTTTTTACATTAGATTCTAAAACTTCTGGGCTATATAACCTTGATTCTCCTCTAGTATTATTTATTAAAAAATTATTACCTAAGTTATGACCAATTCTTTCTCTAAATAAATTATCTAATAAGCTATTAGCAAAATCTTTTTTCTTAAGAGAGAAGGCAATTTTTTGATTATTAATAAACTCAGCAGCTTGTACTGTTGTAGGAAATGCATCAGTATTATTTAAATCTTGCCAAGACGTTATAATACTATTAGTACTCAATTCAGTTTTATAAACCAATTGTAACGCTTTATATTCTGCTGTATTTTTATTAGGACATCTAGCCATTGCTTAAATTATTTTAATATACATTTCTTGATGTTGTCAATAAATTCTTGTTGATTTATTTCTTCACCTCTACTTTCATACTTCATACTATTTTGGTATTCTTCTACCATACTAGAAAAAGGAAATAAATTATTATCCATCATTATTTCTTTATTTGTATCAACCTTTAACATTTCATCATATTGTTCAGCAAGATAAGGATATTTTGCAGATTCATCAGTTATATTTGATTCAAATAAATCATATTGTATTTGTTGTTTAGGATCTAATGCAGGTAATGCTGCATCTGTTTCAGATACTAACATGGATCTATTCATTTCTTCTTCTATTGCATCTTGTCTACTTAATAAACTAGTAAGTAAAGATGTGCTATTACTTATGTTAACAGCTTTACTATCCTCAGTAACTTTAACATCTACTGAATTATTAGTAGCTACAATAGTAGTAGTATCACTTTTTAATATATCTTCTTTAACTTGTTTGTCTATTGCATCTTTAGTAACTGAAATAGACGTTGTTGATTGGTCAACAGTTGTTTCTTCCCCATTTTTATTTTTAACATAAGCTCTCACTTGTTCATAAGAAGGTCTTTCTCCAAACATAAAACCAATTCCAGTTTGTTGATTAGATCCCATTGTATCTATTCTATTATAAGTACCTTCTGTTTCAAAGCCTATACCACGCCCAGGACTATAATATGTTTCTGTTTTTAACATACCTTCCATCCCTGTTTCAAGGCTTACTCTTAAAAAACTACCTTGTGGAATTTCAAGACGTTTAAAGTCTGCTAAATCTTTTGAATTAATACTACTATCAGTAAAAGTTAATACTCCATCTTTTCTTTTGAAAGTAATAGGTGATTCCTTTTGTGCACCAAACTTAGGTGTAATACTTACTATTTTAGAATTATTAATATTAGAAGATAAGTAACCTAACTTAAAATCTCTAATTAATTCTTCTTTAGACATGTTAAAAACTGATTCATAAGTAGACTGACCTCTCAAAACTCTTTCAACAGAGTTAATTTGACCAAGATAATCACTCATTACAAATGGGCTAATAGCTTCCAATAAAGAATTATACTTTAATTGGAAACCATCTTTAACCATTATGTAATTCAATATAGAAATTGCATCATCCTTTGTTGTTAAATTACCGTATAGTTTAGCATAGTCATTTTGTAAATCTATTTTTTGTCCTGCTGTAATATTTCTAAATGAATTAGCATTAATTAAATTCATCCCTGTATTATTATCTAGATCTATTGCATTATCTCTAGCAATAAAGTCATTTAAAAATACATTAGTATCACCTGTTGAATCAACATATTTTTGTAATCTATCTACAATATCTATAATTGATGGTCCATCATTAGGATATACAATATTATTATTTAATGTAGCTACTTTTCCAGGAGCATTGTTTAAACCGTATTGGTCAAATGATTTTATAGTTAAGTAAGATAAAAGATCTACTCTCACATCTTGCATTGTTTCTTCTGTAAATTCTCTGCTATCAGTATTTAAACTAAAACGAAGACCTTTTAATATATCAGTAAATTCAGAAGAAGCTGTTAAGAATGTAGCAGGCATCAATGTATTTTTAACTTGATAAAATAATCTTAAATAAGTATTTTGAAAAGTTTTACCTTTGTATATAGGGCTCAAGTTCATTGGAGCATCACCTGGATACATAAATAGATTCTCTATTTTCTCTGCAGTCTCATTTATTTCTACCATATTTTTACCAAGACCTTTTGATAAACCTGTTATAGCACCCATGTCAGATGTAAATTCTTTAATTTTATTTGCTTTTAAAAATAAATCTAAAATGCTATACATTTTATTATTAGATGATAAAGATCCATTTGAGTTTATACTTTCTAATAATATTGCATCATTAACTTGAACAAGCTTAGCACCACCTTCTTTATATGCTCTGAAGCTATCTAAAACTAATCCTCTAATCCCTTTATCAAATTTAAACTCTTTATTTAGAGCCGTAGTATAATGCTGTCTTATTAAAGGATTATTAACAAGAAGTATAGAGGTTTCAAGAGGTACACCAAGAGCAGTTAAATTAGTTACCAAAGATACAGCATGTCTGTTCAATCCTAATTTAGAGACTAAACGGTCTTTAGAATTATCAGTTTCCATAGTAACAAGGGCTGATATAGTATCTTGCTTTCTTTGACCATTTACTACTGTTACTCCGTAATTATTATAGGTATTACCATTTACTCTAATTGCACTCTTTGGTTTTACTTTAATTTTATATTCTGTAAGTAAACTTAAATATAAATTAGGTTTTACCACAGCACCAATTGATGTTCCATTATTAGCTTCAAATGATTTTATCATACCATCTAAATTATTTACATCTACTACTTCTTCATTTAATTTATTTTTAAAATAATCTGATTTAGTAGCTAAAGTTTCTAATACAGTCGTTAGTGCAAGAGTATTTGCTGGTTGATAAGAAATTGGTATTCCCCCATCTTTATTTTCTGTAACACCTGTATTTGTAATAAGTGCATATTTATAATCTAATATTTTATTATTTAAAGGTGCTGCATATGGTTCACCATATTTACTTTTATATTTATTAAATTGAACATTTGTAATAGGCAAACCTAATATCTGTAAAGATCTAATAGCTTTTTCTGATAGGCCTGCATCACTTGCTATAGTTAAATCATTTTCAGTTGCACTATTCTCTATTCTAGCTTGTAACTCTCTATTGTTATAAAGAGCTAATGCTTCAGAGTATACAGTACCAGCCTTATTTACTTTTTCATTTATATAAGTTATATATTCAAAATATGAATCAGAACCTTTACCATACTCTATAAATTTATTATTAACTACGTAAAAATCTTTTATTAAAGTGTATGCCTTGTCATTATCAAAATCAGCTCCAGATATTTCTACTAGTTCTTGAGCAAACATTGCTGAAGAACCATAAAATACAGGCATAAAATCAACAAGTTTAACCCCCATTGCAGAATGATTATCCTGAGTCGGTATCCTTACACTAAACATTTTAGATATAACTTCTGGCATTGTGCTGTTGCCATTTTCTATAAGCTCTCTTACAGATTTAAAATGAGCTGGCATCATACCTTCTGTGTATCTTTCACCTGTAGCAGTATCAGGATTAGTGACATCTGTATAACCCATCAAGTTAGTTCTTAATCTATCTAAAACTATTATTCCTTCTGATATACCAGGTGTATTAGGGGTTAGTTCATTTATGCTGAGTGTTAAATCAAGATTCATTTTTTCAGCAATTTTTTCTCTAATGATTTCTGATCTTATTGGTATACCATCTTTAATCTCATATACTTTTCTATAAACTGAATTTCCATAATCAGAAACTAAAGTTAATCCAAGACTAGGTACACGTTCAGAAAATACACCTCTACTAAAGTAGCTAAAAAATAGCTGCTCAAACTTTCTAATAGTTAGAGGGTTGTTTAGATTATAATTTTGCACACCATCTGTAGTAGAGAAAAACTCTATTAAAGAACTACTGGACTGAGAAGCTTTTAAACTGTTAGTAGCATAATTTAAAAATGCAACTAGGTTTGGAGTTATAGCACCCTTTTCTTTAGATACTTTAAGTTCATCCATTGATGAATCAAAAGTATATGTTAAATTTCTTTTATTTTTAAATGATAACTCTAACCTTTGAGAAACTGTAAAATTATAAAGTCTTCTTACATCACCTACTCTCATTACCTTACCTTTCTCATTAAGACCTAAACCTGGTATTTCTACACTATCAACTTGTTCTGATGTAGCTATTTCTTTTATTTGTGTTGGGTCAAGACCTTCTAGTTTATTAGATGGGTTAACCACTTGTAAACCAAAATACCTTGCATCTAATGTAGAGTGCTCTGTTAAAGATGTATTATTAGGATCAATAGAATCTGATTGTACAATTCTTCTTTTTAACATTTTAGAACCACTTAATGGTACAGCAACACTTATAGTATTTTTACTAGCTTCAATAGCTTCCATTGCCACTCTAAGATTATGTAAAGGTATTCTATTTGGTTTAGCTTCCCAAGCTTTAGTATTATCATTGTACTTAGAAGTATACTCTTTAGTTAGTACAAAAGCTGATATTTTCAAATATGTTTTACCATCTGCATATACTAACTTCTTAGAGTTTAGCATTGCTTGTTGATCTATATATCCCACCTTTTCATCAGTACCAAAAACAGCATCATCTTTTATATCTACACCAGCTTCTATATTATCAATCAATCCTGCCATAGAAGTATCTAGATTACCAAAAGCAAATTGAGTGTATCTAAAAGCTTTGGTTGTCATCCACATTTGTGCATCTGCTCTATCTATAGATTCCTCTGTAATACTTGACTTACCAATAATTTCATCTATAGTTATTAAACTTACATCTTCATTCGGATGCATGATACCTAACTTAGGAGCTGTAATTGCACTATATGCACTAATATAAGCTGCATTTTGTGCCTTGGCTCTTTTAATTTGATCAATTGAATTCTTTAATGTAACAGCTTCATCACCTAACAGAACTTCATTTATGGATGAAGTATTAATCCAGTTATTAAAAAAGATTTGTTTTAAATTATAATCTTTATTATTTGTTAAGTTTAAAAGATTAGCAGAGTTATCAAGTTGCATACTAGAAATTCCTTTAGCAATCATTGGCCCTTTAGTAATATTGTTAGATAATGACTCTGATGCATTTATTGAAATAAGTGTTTCATTAAATTTATCATATTGTATTTCTACTTTTTCAACAATATTATTTTTAAATTCATTTACTGTTAAGCCTGCTGTTTTAATAGCATCCTCTAAAGATATTATAGATAATTTTTTACCTTCTTCTATTGCTATGTTAGCAAGATTACTTTGAAGAGCATCTGAAAACATCATGTTAGTATTAGAAAACTTAAAAGCTCTTCCGTCAACACTATCATTATAACCCATAAGCATTTCATTAGCTATGCTGCCATCTTCAAGTTTAAATGCCTCTAAATTTATTCTAGTAAATTCTGTATTAATTTTATTATAAAATTCATCTACAGCTTTTTCAGTTAAAACAACTTTACCTTTTACTGACTCAACAGCCTCTATAACTGGTAATGCAATCATGTCTGCTGTTCCGGAAGATTCTATAACTCTAATTAAAACTGGAGCTAAAGCTGCAAGTGGCTTTGTTGATCCCAATTCAGTTATTACATCTACCTTGTCACTTTTTGTATTTAAATACGCAGTGTAGTTATTTATTAAAGCTAACGCAAAGTCTTTTGTTGTAAACTCATTGTATGTTTGAGAAGATACATTTTTACTTATATTATCATTAATGTCTTCTTCACTTAAAATTTCATCAACAGTTTTGCTTCCTGCTATTCTTACTACTCTAATTTTATTTTGATTAGACATTGCTTTAAACGCTTCACTATTTAACAAAAAGTTATCACGCATATAAGGATTTAAATCCATCAACCTATTTAGTTCAGAAATGCTATTTAATGATTGAACTGTTTTTAAATGATATGTAGGTAATTGATGTGCATATACTAAATCACCATTAGAATTTTTAAATACTGTTGCCCCTATTGTTTCATCAAATGGAGCACTATTAGCTGCTAAATCATTTAACCTACTTAGTATACCCCCTTTAGCATTAGTAAACAAGTTACTATTTCTTTGAATTGCTAAACGCATTTGCTCTACATCAGCTATGTCTAAAGGTGACTCTTCAGTATTAATAGATAGAAGTGCCTTTTGTTTTACACTAGTATTATCAATTATGTTTTGCACCATACTAAATTGCAAGTACAACGGGCTTAATTTTATACCTGTTAAATTAAACAATCTTTCAGAATAATCTCTAGCTTGATTTTGTAAAGTAACATCATCAATATTATTAGTATCTTTAAGTGAACTATTTAAACTGTTTAATAAACGTGCAATTTGTCTTTTAACTTTAGGATCATCAAACTGCTTTCTTTTTCCTATGTAAGCTTGATTCCATTTTTGCAATTGAGAATTTGCATCATCTCTTTGTGCAGCAGAATATATTCTTATTTTTCCTTTGCTATCTGTTTCATTAAATATATAATCAACTCTAAAATTTTGAAAGCCTGCCAATAAAGATTGCAAAAGTTCAGGATTATTTAATTGTACAGGAAATGATGCACCTTCTAATAACTCTATTTCAGTTATACCTACATCTTTTAAAATTCTACTTACTACAGCACCAGCTTGTGAATTATCCTGACCAAAGAAATACATGCTTCTTAACATTAATAATGGATCTTGTATATTTTTAACAGCTTTTAATAATCCATTATATGCTTCTCTAAAGTTTACACCAACAATTATTTTTTCACCTTCCTTTAATAATGTATTACCAAAGTAATCTGTAGCGGATGTAGTTGTTGAAGCTATATAAAGCCTAAGTTTAAATGATAAAGAAGATAAACCACCAATTAAAGATGCATCCTTGTCAAATTGTGAAGATGTTCTCAAACCTAATGAATCTTCAAATTCTTCTTCAGTAAACTCTTCATCTTGTATTTGACTACCAATTAAATTAAGTTGGTCAACCACATTCTTTTTTATTACTTCAGGGTATATTTTAAATGCAGTTTGTATTTGATTAAGCATTTCTACTTTTGCAGGTGGTTGATTTTCATTAATACTATTTAATGGATTATATAATAAATTATAATCATCCATAACACCTTGCAAGAGTTCTGCTGGATTATACTCACCCTCTACATTACGTACTCTATCTGCATATGTAGCTGATATACCTGATACTAAAAGATCAGCTACCTCACTATCTAAATATAAATAACCAACTCTTGTTTGTTTAACTCCACCAACTTCTGTAACTACTGTATCAGAGTTATAAGGAACTAAAGCATTTGCTTCAAGGGTTATACCTGGTGCTAATGAATTAGTAAACTCATTAGATACTAAAGTTGCATCTTTATATTTTCCTAAATCAATACTTTCAAATAATGTTTCTAATTCATTTTTGGTATTAGTACTAAATATAGCCTTAATCCATTCCATTATTCTAACAAATAATGATTTTACTTCTGCATCAACTTTAGTGTTCTTAGGATTTAACTTAAATTTATCAAACTCATCAGCTAAATACTCTTCATAATATCTATCCTTTAATTCAGATTGACTCATGTTTAAATATGTATCTGCTGAGTTTCTAAATCTTTCTAATTCAGTTTTAAAACTTTTACCTTCTGCTCTAAGTTTTGCTCTAACTTCTTTTCTTGCAATGCTGCGGTATCTAATTATTTCTTGATCAGTTAATAATAATCTATATACAGAATGAAATGCTTCATGATATTTATAAGGACTATTTGCACCTACATATATAGTACCATCTACTGACATATTACCAGCAATATTTTTTAAACTCATAGCAAACATACCAACTCTTACTCCACCCGCCTTCATATTATCAGTTAAAGTATTAATGTCTTCTACAGTAATAAACTCTGGTAATGATTCATCTACAAACTCTGAAAACTCTTCTATATCTATTATATTTTCTGTAGACAGTTCACCTACAGGCACTATCTTATTAGCTTTATTCTCTTCTATCTTACGTTTTTTAATAAGATCTTGAAACTTTTCACTATCTCTTAATGTCTTTGCGTGTAATGCAAGCTCAACATCTTCTAAAAGTTCTAGTTCTAAAAGAGCTATTTCAGTATTAATTTTATCTATATTATTTTCAATAGGTGCTTCAACCTCACTAGTTTGTTGTGTTGGTTGTGATATTTTATCTTGCTTAATTCTATTAAGTCCTTCTATTATTTCAGTAAAATTTGCTACTTCATTTTCATACTTATATATGAGTCCGTCTATTTTATATATAGAAAGAACTGGAGAAAATAAATCTAAAACTTCATTTAACTGACTTATTTGTTCTTTACTAATTGGGCCTCTAGTAAATGACACAATAGAAGCTAAAGCATCTTCTACTTCTAGATTAACATTCTCTCCTAGGACTCTATCAGAAAATCTAGCAGAAGGTGTATATCTTCCTATTTTTATAGTCTTTTCTTTAGATAATAGATTATCTATATCAGCTTTCTTAACTTCAACCTCACTAGTTTCTTCTGTTATAACTTCAGCATCTGGAATTGCAGAAACATTTATTACTGCTTGTATAGCAGATGATGATCCTGCTATTCTTATTTGTTGATTTTCTATAACATTAGGTAGAACTGCAGTAGTAGTTTTTCCAAGTATAGTATCAACATCAGTACCATCTGGAAATGATTCTCTTAATCTATTAGGTGTAATAGCAACTGCAGTTGACTCAGAAAATTCTGCATTAAACTTTTTAAATAAAGTTTCTATTTTTTCATTAGATGTAAGTTTTGCATCATTTACTAAATCTAAGTCAATAGTAATTGCTGCACCCACCTTATCTATTTCTTCACCATTAATTTTAAATAGTTGTAGTGCAGGTATACCTTTTGAAGTTATTTCTAATGATATTAAATATCCGGGTATAGTACTTATAAATAATTCACCAGTTAAGTTACTATTAAATTCATAGTTATATCTTGTATCTTTTACCTTACCATCACTATCTATATTTTTTTCTTGAGTAAGTTGTGATTGTTTTATTATGTTTAAATACAATTCATTTCTTTGTTCAGCAGTATATACTGTAGCTTTTAAATTTACAGGTACATAAGTTCCATTAGGCATTAACACTATTGCATAGTATCTATCTGAACCCCCTAACATCTTATTAAAAAGTTGTTGTTCTTCTAATCCTTGCTGAACATCATCTCTTAATATATCTTCTTGAATTACACCCTCTAAATTAGTAACAGTTTGCACTGTTCTGCTTTGACTTTGATGATCAAATTTTAAATCATATATAATAATACCACCATTACTATCTGAGTCATTAAATAATAACTCACTAAAAGCTCTACCTTTTTGATTACCCTTCCCTCTTGGATAAGCAGTAACTGCCCCTGGAGTTATAAACGTTAAGTCTTTTGATATTTCACTTAATGTTTTAGGCATAGGTTGTTTAGATGCAACTATGTTATCTAATTGAGAAACTATTAATTCATTTAATGCAAAAATATTTTGTATATATGATAACCTTTCTTCTTTATTTAAAGCTTTTAATTCTGCTGAATTAAAAATAGTATTAGTTGCTTCTTCACTTGTAATATTAGGTAATACAACATCTTTACCATTTACATTTATTTTAAATCTTTCATTAGGCAAATAACCAAATACATTATTAATACCGTCAGTTTTAGGTAGGCTAGCTTTTTCTAATGCTGCATTAATTCTAATATTTAATTCTACATTTGCTTCAGGTATTTTTATACCTATATTATACTTTGATACAAGCTCGGTAATATATGGGTTTTGTTCACCATATACTGTACCATCTCTACCTTTAATTTGATATAAACCTTTACTAGATCCACTATTTTCTTCTTGTACTATAACTAATTCTAATTGTGCTAACTCAGCAGGAGTTAAAATGCTTAATATTAACTGAAGTCTTGCTACTCCAGCTGCTCTTCCACCATTACCTACATGAGGATAAAAAGATATTAGTTCACTTATTTGTATTCTATTATAAGATTTGTCAAGTTTCTTAAATGATATTTCTTGCAAAGTATAACTTTCTGCAAACTCACCAACCTCTAAATTAATTATATCTGACTCTTGTCTATCTTTATTATTTTTACTTGCCTCTACTATCTTTAAGCGTCCTCCTTTTATTTGATTTGGTGTACTTAAAATAATATACTTGTTACTTTTAAGTTTGTCATAAATAATTGTACCTTGACTTAAACCATCTACACCATCAAATGAAAACTTACCTGTACTAGGTGCTGAAGCTTCAACTAATTTTAAATCTGCTTTAGCATCAGCAGCACTTGTATATGAACCAAACTCAGAAGTAGTTAGAGCTCTCATTTGTTTTGAAAGATCATTTCCATTTTTATCTACTAACTTATAGAAGTTTGTAGGCTCACCAGTTTGACTATCTAAAGTTGTTATCTCAACTATATTAGCAAGATTTCCAACATAATATATTTTTTTAGTTGTTTCCCCTTGTGTATTTTTATTAACAACATCTCCTTGTTTAACAACTGGAGCTGCAACTTCAAAAATATCATTATAGTTTAATCCAGATAAATCTAATATTCTACTAATGTTAGGGTCTTCTATTGCATCTCTTGTTTTAGACCAATCAAGAAAACCTTTTTCAGATAAAATATCTAAATCAGAAATAACATTTGGATATGTAATTTCTCCAGTTGCTTGATCTACTTTAGCTACACCAGCTGCCCATATTTTTTTAATGGCATTAAAAGAAGTTTTTATATTTATTCCTTGTTGACTATCTCTCCACTCATCAAAGGTTAAAACATCTTCTTTTGCAGTTGCTGTTAATGCTGAATATAAACTATACTGTTTATTTAATAAACTATTTAATAAAGGTGTGTTATTTGTTTCTGGTAATGTAATTTCTATACCAGCATCTTTTAATATAGCTTCTGTTTCACTAAAATTTTCTTCATTAATTTCATCTATTATTTGTTCTTCTGTTTTTTCTACAGGAACAACTTCATCAGATTTAGTTGTTATACCAACATAGGTTTTAATCTGTTCTAAAATTAAATCATGTTTAGTCTTATTTATAATTAAATTTATACCATCTTCATCAAATCTATTAATTGGTCCATTATCATCATAAAAAGTTTTTAATACAGATGCGTCATTTGTTTGTAAAAACATTTCAGTTTCTGATGGATCTACAAATGCATTTATAGGATCTCCAGAAATTTGATTCATTAATTGATTAGCTTCTGCAATATCAACATATTTTGTTAATGCTTCTTTAAAGTTACTTTTAATATTTTTATAGTATTCTTTACTTACTGCATATTGTCTTTCAGCTATTTCTGATAATCTTTTTGGATTATCTAAATACTCTATAGCTTTATCATATATTTTAGCTCTTTCTTCTAAAGCAATATAATCAACTATATCTTTTAGTGCTGCATCAATTTGGTCATTATTAACAAATGAACCTTGACTTGAAGCCATGAATCTTACATACTCTAAAAACTTACCTCTTAACTTTTCAATTTTTCTTCTATCAAAAGAACCTTTTCTACCTCCTTCTGATGTAGTTGCATTTTTAGGATCTATAAGTATAGCCTTAATTGCTTCAAGCTTTTCTATTTTTTTAGTTTTATTTTTATTACTTTCTTCAACACTTTTATCTAAAGTTACACCATCAACTTTAGTAAGTGCTACTTCAGTTTTAAGCATTTTAATTTCTCTATCAATAGAATCCATGCTTAATAAAACTGTAATATCACTAGCAGCCATTTTTTCAAATAAAGGCTCACTTTCTAATCTTCTATTTATACTCTTAGATCTTTCCAATGCTTTATCAAAACCATCTCTGGTAAACATATATAAATATCTAGCATGTTCATATGCAAGCTCTTTCTGAGATTCATCAACATATTCTCTAGTGCCTGGTTTATAAATATTTCTATCAAAAGGATTTGGGTATTTATCTTTAGAATCTTGATATTGATTTTCCATCTTATCTAACTTAGTTATCATATCACTAATACGCTTTCTAAGTTTTCCAGATTTAATATCATTCTTATCTGCTGGGTAAGCTTGAGCCAACTCTTCATCAGTAAGTTTTAACATATCAGTTAATTGTGATCTAAAAATACCAGAAGTATTATTACTAAATACATGATACATTTGTTGGAATTTTGCAAAGTCTTGTTGATCTATAAATCCAAATTGATCATTATCATATGTACTTGCTTTCATTGCACCAGCAACTTGCTTCTGTATTAAGAAGTTTAACTTATTGCTGTCAAACATTCCTTCAGGTTTAGCTATATGTGTATTCCAAGCTTGATTATGAGCTGTAACAGTTTTTTTAATAAACTCATCTCTATTTGTTTTATATTCTGCCCATGCTTCATTTTGGGCTTTAGACCCATAGCTTATTCCTGCTTCATTAAGCCCGTATTTATATATAGAAGGAACTCCTTGAAAGAATAATTTTTGAGGTCCTTGTATTACACCACCCATTAAAAAACCAGACATAAATACACTAAATCCTTCACCACTTAATTGTTTACCTATTCCAGATTGGATCATTGTATTTTGTAATTCTAGACCACCAGCTAATGGATCTTTTAATACTTCAGTAAAGTAACCCGTTGTTGCTGCAGATACTGCTTCTTGAGATACCTCTTGTACACCTTCTGCAATATTTGCTGCAAAATATCTAACTGATGCTGCAGCACCACGTCCAACTATACCTTTTGCACCCCCAGCTTTAACTGCTTTTATAGTACCCCTTATTCCTTTACCAACATCTTCAAATACATCTTTTACTAATTTTCCAGCACTATCTCTTGTTGCTTTAGTTTTAACAACTCTTCTAATACCTCTACTAAAAGAATCATTAAAAACTCTTCCTAATGATCTATTAAATCCACCCAATGCATTACCAAATACAAACCAGTTACTTGCATATATAATAGGTGCATTGGCCATAGTAGTATAGAAAGCTCCTTGATTAGCTCTATTAACTATTGTCTGCATTTCTTCTGGAGTAACACCCTTACCAGATTTGTTTTCTGCTATTCTTATTCCTTCTGATATAATTTGATTATATACCATTCCACCTTCAAGTTTACTTTCAGCCAATGCTAAATTAACAGCTCTTAAATCTCTGTAAAAACCACCAAAAGTACTGCTCATCTTGGCCATATTTACTGCATTTTGTGTAGCATTTTTTGTAGTTTTAAGATTCTTTAAGGCATACATTGTATTAGGAGCAAACATTTGCCCTAAAACTTTACCTCCTGTTTTAGATGCGCTGTAAAAATCTTTAGCTGCATCTGTTGCTCTAAGGGTATTTATAATATTTCTACTAGCTGTATATGCTCTTGTAGCATCTATAGTGTTGCTAATTGAATTAACACCTCTACGTAAAATGTTAGCAGTACCTGCTATAAATCCACCAACACCTGCTGGTATTCCTACACCTGTACTTGCTGCTATTGCTGATGCACCTGCTAGTGCTAGTTCTTCAACGGCAATTGAACCTAGTATACCCACAGTATATGCACTGTTTAATAAAAAATTATTAGTCCACGCACCAGCCCCACCTCTAGAACTATTACCTATTGCCATAGCATTTTCAAATTCTTCTGCTGTACTTAAGTCTGGAGCATAAAGATAATTGTCACCATCAAAAAGATCTCCAAAAGATCTATATACACTAGAAAATCCTGAACCAGCAAGACTCCAAAATTGACCACGCATTCTAGCCATATCATCATATATAGTAGAGTTAGCATTATAATATTCTTCAGTATTAGAATAAGGAGTAAATCCAAGTTTTGCAAAATCTTCATGTTCATAATATCTAGCAAACTGTGAAGCTTTCATACTTGAATATTTTGGTGCAATTCTATCACTAGCAGCACCTTCAGAATAATCAGTATCTAATATTTCTTCTACTTGAGAAAAAGTATTCTTTGTAGGATTTTGTTGAGCAACAGGATTATAATTATCAGTTGCAAATGAAGGTATTGGTGAACCTAAACTTGCCATTGCACCTATACCATACTTATCTATATCAGTTTTATATGTATCTATATTTGATAAAATACCTGGATCAGTTGCTATAACATCACCAATTGCAGTCATAGGATTTTCAAACATTTCCTCAACAGGTACAAAATTAAACTGTCCTTCTGGTATTATAGTAGTAAGAGGCCTTTGAGAATTTTCAATAGTAGTCTCTAAATTTGGTTTTTTTAAATCTTCCATTATTTAGTTCCGTTTGTTGCTACATCTTTTTGTTGTGCTGCTATATTGTTTGATCTGTGCTGTACAAAAAATGCATGTAACTCTTTTATAGCTGCATCTAAATTTTTTAAATTTTTAGTATTTTTAGAAGGTAATGGGTAAGTATGATTTTGTGTAGTGTATGTACCACCTGGCACATATGTTTTAAGGTCATAGTTTACAGTATAGTTTCCCCTACCTATTTTAGTAATACTATATTCTGTGTTGGAATTTTCAAGACCATCTGGAACTTTAAAGGTTGCAAAGTCTGTTCCACCATTGTTTGGATTAAGTATAGCTGTTTCTACATAAGAAACATAATTATTTTTTTTACCTTTTGGATTTATATCTTCTGCTTGAGGAAATATAATTGATATACCTGCTGTACCATCTCCTTCCGTTCTTCTGGAGCCTTGTTTTCTATTACCGCTTAAAAGATTTATGTCATCTTTTGAAAGTGCTCCAATTTCCTCTGAAGTTTTAGTGTTAGTACCATCAGCATAACTAGCTAACCATTCAGGTGGAAATAAAATCTGATATGCACTATTTGTTTTGTCTCCATCTGTTGCTCTACCATATACACTATGATAAACTATTTTTAAAATAGGAACATTTTTTCCAGTTGCTTTAAAAGCTTTTGGGTCATTGTATGCTAAAGCAATATCTTGTTTAGCTAAATTCCATGCTTTTATTGCAACTGGTTCTTTAATTAACAAATTATCATCTTCAATATTATTTATATCACCTGCTACTATACCATAATTCACACCCTTTTGATCCATTGTTTGAAGTTGTTGAAGAATCACATTCATTTCTTTTTGTGCTTCTATAGTTCCTTCAGAATTAATTAATGGGTTTAATGTAAATGTTATTGATGGATTACCGCTCATATCTGCTGCTGCATTTGCATCTCCATTTAATGCAGCAATTAAATTTCCTGAAGGTACATCTCCACTTCTTAAAATTCTTTGCAAATCTCCAGATAATTTTTTATGTATTTTTACTACATCATTCATTACTGCAATCTCATCTATTTTCATTTTAGGTGAACCATCATCATTATACACTGGCATAGGCGTATATTGTGTCGTCTTGGCGTATGGATTTGAAGAATATGAAGAAGAGAAGTCTGTTTCTTGTACCATATAATCTTCATTACTAGTACCGTAATCATAACCCCCAACATCAACATTTTTAACTTTGTTTTGTCTGATTAAATCTTTTACTAAATTAGCATAATCTTCTATAGGTATAACTGATCCAAGTTCATCCACAATACTTGGGTATCCTGCTTCCATTAATAACCTAACATCAGAATCATATTCTTCATCACCTTCTGTAATTGCAGCTGCTTCAATAATTTTATATGCATTTAATTGATGTTGTTTAGAAGTTAATATTGCTTGATTAATTCCAGCTTCTTTAGTTATAGTGCCATTTAATCCAAATATTTTATTATATAACTCATCATATTGAGTACGTGTATCTGTACCAATTGTTAATTCTGGATTTGTTTTTGTTAGTTCTGCTGTATTTCCAAATATTTTAGAAGTAGACTCAAATAAACTATTTATAACTTCTCTATTATTATATTTTAAAACACCTTCTACATCAGTAGCTTCACCAAATCCTAATACTTTTTCAATTTCTGCAATAGTTCCTCTATAATCTTTAAGTCCTAATTCTTTATCATATATTTGAATATCATATTTATGATCTTTATCTGGCCCAGTTCCTTTTGGATTTAATAACTGAAACATACTTAATACATCTTGCAACTTATCTTGCATAAGTTCATTGTTTTTTATAACAATATTCTCATCAAGTACTTCAAGTAGGTTAGCATTTTGATCTATTTCACCTTCTTCATCTATTGCCGCTTCAAAACCTGTTGCAGCATTAAATACTACTGTTGGTGCAGTAGCTGCTTCAACTAAAGGGTTACCATTTGTAAAACCAATTAGCTCTCCTTTTTCCATTGCTAAATTTCTTGCGTTTTCAGCTTGTGCTGCAATTTTTGCTAAATCATTTTTAAACTTTTGATTTTGTAATTCATACTCATTTGTTCTTAATATATAACTTTGATCTTGAGCAGCATGTGTTTGTGCAGCTATACTAATATCATTTCCTAAATTATAACTCATAATCATATTATAAGCTTTATTTAAAGTACCTGGTATTGATTGAGTAGGAATACCACCCACTCTTTGTAAATCCATTTTAGATTCTAATGCTAATTTAGTAGCTTCAGCTGCAGACATTTCCCCTTGCATTGCAACATCTAAATCTGAACCTGGTATCATTCCATTTTTTGCTACATAATTTTGCCATGTAACATTAACTCTTTCATGTGCTGCTAATAGTGCAGCAGTATCATTTAAATCTATATTATTTAACTCATTTATTCTAGCTATTTGTTCATTAGCCCAAGCACCTTGTGCTTCTTCAACAGTTCTAAATGAACCATCTTGTATTTTTCCTTGAGCAAAATTTCTACTTGCTACAAATGCATCATCTGCATATGCAGCAATAACACGTGGATCTTTTAATAATGTTTGTTTTAATACCTCTTCTATAGCACCTGTTATTAATGCTCCATTTTTTTGTCTGATCATATACTTACCATCAGCTGTTACACCCATATCCATTTCCATAGATAAATCCATTTCACTTAAAATATCTTGAGACATATTAAATAAATTAACACCATCAACATAATTTGGAGCTGCCATAGCCATTGCTTTTTCAGGTGAAGCATTTATATAATCATCCATTTTATAATTTAAACTTGCCACACCACTTTCAGAATATCTATCTGCTCCTTCTGCAGTACCTGACTCTAATAATCTATTTGCATACTCACTTTGCTTTCTGTATTGTGATGTATGAACTATGTCACTAACTATTAAATCATCATCATAGAATGGTGCAAAAATGCTTTGTGCAGCATCAGCATTTTGTTGTAATGATAGATCTAAACCTGAAATTCTTTCTATTTGTGGGGCTATATTTTCTGCATACTGATCTCTCTTTATTCTATTATCTTCTCTAGATAAATCAGAATAAACTACTTTATTATAAATATCATTTGTTGCTTTAAAATTAGAATCATATTTATCTTTTCTAGTTTCTAAAACTGCTGACAAAAACTTATAGTCAGGTGTAAATGGTTTTATATCTGGTAAATATGTATCTGCTCCTTTAATGTATGTTGCCATAGTTCAAAATTAGTATAATTTTATAAGTTTACAAAATATATTGAGTAAACCCTTTAAGTTTAGACACCCATCTTACCACTGTAGAATGGCGTTGCCCATCTTTTTGTTTCTTTTCCTTGCTTACTTCTTTCAGGTTCCTGTAAAACATTTGCATTACTTTGATATGATCCGTCTAAGACTCTATTCTCTAATGCATTTTGTCCTTTTGTTTGGTTTGGTTGCATTCCGTTTTGAAGTTGATATATCTCCCATGCTGTTTTAGGAGTAAATTCTTTCTCACTTAAGTTATTTTTATTTAAGTCAGCATAAAACTCATTAAAGTCTTGTGCATTTCCACCTGGGTTCTCATAAGGTTTTCTACCTTCTCCAGTAAAATTTATAAGCCCGTATGCATCAGGGTTAATTTTATATAAATCATTTGTAGAATTTAGATTTGCAGTGTTTGCCATATTTGTTGCTCCTTGATTAAATAGCTCATTCTGTTTACCAACTCTCCAATTAGCAAAGTTATCTGCATTTTGTAATGCAGCATTTGTATTATCATAAAGTGCAGTGTTAGTAGCATTGTTTGCTATATCTACTTTCATATCAAGTTGAGGTTGTATAGTAGCAACTTGATTCATTGTTCTAACATTATTCTGATTAACTTTATTAATAGCCTGAGCATTTGCTGCAAGTGTTGCACCTTGAATATTACTACGTGCAATTTGTTGTGGTCCATATGCTCCAAGAGCTTTAGCCATAGTATTTTGTGCACCTAGATTAGCATTTACTGCACCAGTATAATCATCCAATACATAATCAATATTTTGATCTTCTAACTGAGGAGCCCAAGGTAAATATAAATTATCATTTATTTTACCTAATGCAGCCATGTTATTTAGATCTTGTGCCCACCATTTATTTTTTACAGGTGGTGGTGGAGGTTTCATAGGTGGTGGTGGGATTTCTTTTTCAGGAAGTTTCATAAATATCTCTTCTTGAGATGTAAAGTCTACATCTAGCCTTGGTGTATTAAATGTATGCATACCTAATGCACCATCAAAATCTTCCCCTTGCACATAGCCTTTATCTCCTTTCTTTTTAAAATGAGGTACATAAGGTATACCTAATTTTTCAGATTCTTCCTTTCTTGTTTGTTCAGCTAAAATTTGAAACTCTTTCCATTGTGGGTCATTTGCAGGTTTGCTATAATCAAAACCTTCAATCTGCTCAGTAACATCACCCCATCTTGATTCAAAATCAGCTTGTCCTTCTGCTGATTTAAGCTTATCACTACCATATGCATAAATAGGTGTTGATTTATCAGCTGCAATAGTTGGATCATATACACCATCAACTATTTGATTTTGATATATAGCACCTTGATTTTTTGGTCTATTACCTCCTGAATAAATTCCAGGTCTGTATGATCCAATAGGTGAAGCATCTAATACTTCACCTTGAGCTCTCGTTTCTTCAGAAAGAACAGATGTTTCACCTGTGCCTACTCCTTCAACCTTTTGAGTTTCTACTTTTGTATCTGCATCAAATCTTGATTCATAAGGTTTGTATGCTCTTACTTGACCATCTACTATAGATATTTCATAACCATTAGCTACGTACTCATCAAATTGTTTAGCTTCATCTGAACCTTTTGGAAATGGATTTTTTAATGGTTTTTCTTTGTTACCATCTTGTGCTATAGGAAGTTCTGAACCATATTTAGCATTAGCCATCACAGAATTATCTGCCTCAGCTAATTCTAATTGAGGATTTATACTAGGATCTTGTTGCATGCTTTGTTGTGGAGCTTGTTGTGGAGCTTCTTGCTGAGTATTTTGTTGTTGAGCTTGAGCCATCATTTGTTGCAACATTAATATTTGTTGTTGTTGTTGTGGTGGTAAAGCATCAAATGCATTTTGTTCAGCTTTTTGCATAGAAATTTGTTCCATCTTAGCTGTAAATTCTATTGGGTCTTGACCTATAGACATTAAGTAAGGATGGGATGCTAATGGTACACCATCTTCAAAATCTTTTTTGGCTTCTTGTACAAAAGCTAATTTAGATAAATCCTCCATATTCTTCTTTAACATAAGTTCAGCACTTGTAGATGATATTTCATCTGCATATTGTGAATCTAATTCTCCATAAAATTCATTTAAACCAAACTTCTTAGATATTTTAGCAGGTGTTTTCTTTTCTCCACCTACATCAAACTCTGACATTTCATCTTTTGTAAATTTTAATTTAGGAGTATCTGAGTAAATAAATGATTGTTCTGGTAAATACATTGGTACACCACCTTTAGAATGCCTTGGTCCATGAATATCATATAATCCAAAACTACCATCATTATTTAAATCAGTAAGTACTGTTTCTCCACCCTCTGCTTCTATATTAGCATTATCTCTTGGTACACTAGATAAACTAAATCTAACATCTTCATCACGTGAATTGTTAAATGTAGTAGAACCATAATAATTTTGAGGAGTTGTAACTAAACCATAATCAGCTTGATCACCTGTTGTATATGTATCACCACCATTTCTCATAAATTTTGTTTCAACAACTTTGCCGTCAACTAATTTAAACCCTTCTGGTAATTTATTTATTTTTATCTTTTTCATATTTATAACATTTCAATATCAGCTCCCGCTGCAATTAATTTTGCTAACATTGATGGGTCAACACTTACTGTTTCACCACCTTCTTTTTGTTCATCAAGTCTTTGTAATTTTAATTTTGCAACTGCCTGTGCTTTTAATTTTGCAAGTTCAAGATCTAATAATTGTAATTGAGATTTAACATCTTGATTGTCATATGGATTATCG
>Ga0233412_10000235_pt1 | contig 32722 bp, 37 predicted proteins | sample Na_anoxic_4_MG_FD_180667 | JGI IMG/M metagenome (GOLD analysis project Ga0233412, IMG submission 180667) | Seawater microbial communities from Saanich Inlet, British Columbia, Canada - Na_anoxic_4_MG | ecosystem: Environmental > Aquatic > Marine > Inlet | place: Canada: British Columbia... | reverse complement strand
TTGCTGTTCGGTATTTATATCGCACAAACATATAAATTACCCAAAATTAGTTCTATACTTCAAGAAATAGAAAAATATAGAAAAGATTAGTAATATTTTTTATCATGTTCCGTCCCCTAAAGCACCCGGGGAACGGGCACTTTGATCCTTATAGGATGAATACTCACAAAATTTCTTCCCCAAAATGAGAACATCAACCCTCCATTGCCCTGTCCAATACATATCCCCGGATGTATCTGGACATGGATCTGCCGCGCTGGTGCTAATCCAACACGCATTCTGAGCTTTCAAGGGACCTCCCTGACCTGTACAATTGGGGATGTTGACTTCCGGACATCCTGTGTCATCCCATGAACACGCCTTACCAGGACCTCCGTGATCCGCACCACCACCACATGGGTCTGGAGATTTGGGCGCGCATTTAGCACGGTTAAAAGCTGGAGGTGGCGTGTATGGGCCCCAGTTTCCATTATTACAAATATTTTTGTTATCAGTAGTTATTCCCCCGTTTGCTATACACCCATTGGCACCCGATTGAGGCGTAGGTTTACTTATATTTGTTCCAATATTCACGGGACATGCGCTAGGGTCACAGTTTTTACAAATACCGTTAGAATTCCAAGGTGATGTGGCATCGGTATTTGAATACTGACCATCTTCACAAGCCTTGCATGCATAATTACCCGAACCTCCTCCACAAGTGTATCCATCTTGACAATCTTGTTTTTTACAGTCTCCGCCACAAGTGTCACAAGTGGAACACTTACTTGAACCCGGAGCCGCCGTCTCTCCAGATGGGCATGGTATGCAAGTTAGGGATGTACCATCATTATAGGTATTTTCACCACATTTCACACAACCGGAGTCCTCATCCGAGTAATTTTCTGATGACGGGCAATCTTTATTTTGCATAACTTCAAGGACAAAAGCAGTTATACTTAATGAAACCATAATAAAAAATAAAATTGCAATTAATCCACCAAAATGTTTTTTTGATTTAATTCGTTTCATATTTTATATAAATATGAAAAAAAAAAAGTTTTAAAAGATTCAGTTACAACGTTTTCTTAAAATCCAAGTTCGGGCTCATCAGTATCACCAAGGAACTGCATAAACGAATTGTCATCTTGAGGGATTCCAGCTTCTTCGCGTGCTTTCATATACTTTTCTTTATAAGATTCAATAAACCCGGGATGCTCAGTATCAGCTTCGTTAATTTCTTCCCGAGCCTTGATAATACTATTTTTCATTTCATCCATTTTCTTCTGAGTTTCGATATACGTCCAAACCAACTGCGCCTTCTTGACCCGAAGAGTAATATATCTCTCATAGGGGTCTTCTTCCTCTCTCTCCGATTCCTCCAGAAGAGCTTTTTCACGTTCTTTGATATCATTAATTTCTTGCTGTTCCTCCTTTTTCTGTTTCTTAATATCCTCACTAAGAACCTTGGTAATATTTTTCTTGATATCAACTTCAGCAGTTTCGGCCGAATAAGTCGATGAGGAGGTCGCCGGAAAAGGCTTTCCAACATATGCGGTATAAATCTTGTGATAAGAATCTACCGTTTTGATTAGATGTTCGGCTCGTTCCGCACACTCATCCGATGATGAATAAGATCCACGAACTTTTACCATTCCGTAAATTCCATTTGCATCCGGGGTTGCAGTAACGGATGGAACAAAACTTACTAAACAAAATTTCTGATCCGGAATACTGGGATCAGAAAAACTTTTTTCAGTTGCCGGATAATTTTTAACAAAGGAATCAACAAAATTATCCTTCATTGCCTCACCAAGTTGTTCAGTTGTTAGAGGATCTTTGTTTTTGGGAACATAACCCTCCGATTCATCGCGGTCAATCGGAGCTGTTAGAGAAGTATTTGACGACATTTTTATAAATAATTTTTTTCTTTAAACTTTATAAAAGCATATATATTTATATTAAAATGGACCAGATTAAAAAATTTTACGAAGAATCTTCAGATTTTGATGAGTTATGTCTTATTATTCAGGACGAAAATAATATTAATTTAGTGTCTCAGTTCCTTAAAGAAACTAATTGTCAAAATCTAACCAACCCTAGAATTTTCCTTTCTAGCTTACTAATTGCAAAATTCCCAAAAGATATCCTAGGAACAATTTCAGATTTTAATCACGAGGGCTATTCCATTGCCACTTCGGACATAGATAATGACATTGAACAACACGCAAAAGAACTCGTTGAATATATATTTGGCGATATTCATAACATCTCAGAGGATATTTTACAAAAACAAATAACCAAATTTAATACTGCATTCAAAAATTGGAAAAAAGATGATAAATTACATTTGATAAATAGTTTATTTTATACTTATCATTCTCTGTCAGTTGATATACTAAATTGTGAAGAAGGTTTAAAACAAAACTTAATCGACTGCCAAGAAGGAATTATTGAACAAGCACGCAAAATTGGAGGTGATTCATTAGTTCAACAAATAAAGGATTTTCACCCAGTCGTTATTGATAAGGAAAAATTATTAGAAACCTATAGTCAAGCTTTTTGGGATATCACCAAAGAAGAATATACAAACGGAAATTATGAAAGAATTTTTCAAATTTTAGATCACATAAAAGCGCAATTAAAATCTTTGAATCCTTTCCAACGTAATGGGGATGCCTACGATGAGACAATTGACATTGATTTCATCCGTCAACAAGTAACACATGGTGCATATGGAGCTGTGGAAATTTCAAATCTTCAAAAATTACTTATTGAATATACAGAAAGATTGCAATCACCGGATTATGACGATTTAACAAAGACGCTTCGTCAAAAGTTAGAAGTTAATTGTTTATCTCTTCCCGAATTTTTAAAGGAAATTGCCTTCATTCTCCAATTGACATGCGATGACGTTTTAAAATTCAAAATGCATATGGAAGAAAATAACCAAAAATTAAGTTAAATAATATTTATATATTTTTATAAATATTAAAATATATATAAATGAAAAGAATTAAATCACGTAATCCCGAAAAATTACGAAAAAAATCTCGAAAAAGTCACAAACTCCGAAAAAGTCACAAACCCAGAAAAAGTCGCAAATCAGGAAAAAGCCGCAAATCCGGAAAAAGGAAAAAACCCCGAAAAACGTCTCGACAAACGTCCCGAAGAGGCCGGAATCGTAAACTTAAATTTAAGTTTATGAGAACCCTTAAAGATTTGAATTTAAATTCCAAATTAAAAATTAATGTGACAAATAAAGAAAGTAGAATTTTCTTTTTTAATGCTGTCCAAATGAAGTTAAAAGACTGCTCGGAGAGAGTTCAATTAGGAAATTCTATATGCGAAGTTGTTAAGTTAAGTTCAAAGGAACATGGGCTTCGAGTGTACGTCCAAAATTTTGGAAACGGTAGACTTATGGTTAATCCATTTAGTTGGCAGTTTCGGTTAATACCAAACCCACCTTACACAGTTCCTATTCATGGAAGAACAAAATATACTGTAGAGTTTGACAATGGGGTTATAAAAGATTTCAAAAATCTTGAAAATGTTGTTCCAATAGAAGAAGAAAATCCATCATCCATATTTACCTTCAAGATTAGAGATTTGTTTGATTACCTTGTTGAAGAATGTCTTAATTATGAAGATGATGATAAGGAAATACAGAAAAAATTTCGAACTACTTTCTGCAAACTTGTTTCTGGGGATGTTACATTTCAAAGAGGAATTGCACATTCACTATTAATTCCAGATCAATTAAAGAATGTGCTTATCCAGTTCATTAATGAAGGGAAAATAAAGGTTGTTAGTTATTTTGGAATTCCCATCTAAATTAATTAAAAATTTTTTATTGTTAATTCAAAAAGAAATGTCACGAAACATCACCTCAGACGGTTTTAAATTAATTAATTATTTAACAAAATTTGAAATTGTTGATAACCCTGGAAATAAACGTTTTTTTAATAATGTTAATGAAAGTGTATGTAATGTTGAGGCCCAATTAGCGTTTGGTATAAATGAAATTTTATATGGAAAGAAAAAATTAGTCTTTTCAGTTGGCGAGTTAGTTGAAAGGTTTTTAGTTGAATGTTTAGATGAAAACATTCCGGATGAATATAGGACGATAATTTGCAATTTTGTTTCTGGACATGTTACAAGTCAAAAGGGAGTTGCAGAGGATCTATTAATTTCCGATTACCTCAAAGAAGCTTTAATCATGTTTGTACAGATGGGAAGATTAAAAATTGTAGGATTTTTTTGGTAAAAAATAATCTTTATTAATTTAAAAGATACATTAATGAAAAAAATCAAATCTTGTGATCTTGTAAAATTACGAAAAGAACTTGAAAATAGTCCTCATGGTGTCCGTCGGAAACAAAGCCCAAAAGCCTCGAGAAAACCTCACAGAAGGGTTTCAAAATCACGTAAGGCGCGTGGGTCGCGTAAGGTGCGTGGGTCGCGAAGAAGATCGGCAAAGAACCTTAGTAAAAGAAGAAGGTCCAAGTCTCGAAAATCACGAAAGTCTCGAAGTAAAAGAAGAAGAGGGTCCAAGTCGCGAAAATCTCGAAATTTAAAATTTAGAATGATGAAAAAATCGAAAAAATCGAAAGAATTAACAATTATAGAGTGGGCAAAAGCTGGAAACTTTACATATAACCCTGAAAAAGAAAATTTTATAAAACTAGACGGAACCCTAAGATACGTTGTTCCATTCGACGCAATGATGAACTTGTATGAAAAGCGTCATAGAAAACCAACAAAATCTGCAGCTTCTAGAGGGGTCACAAAATCTGCATCTTCTAGAGGGGTCACAAAAAAATAAGAAATTAATCACCTTATTTTTTTAATTAAATTGAATTTTTATTAAATTTAATTATTATATTTGGTAAAGAAATGTCAGAACCAAAATTTTCAAAAGGACAAGTGGTTTATTTTAATTCCGCAAGACGGAATCAAATTCTTGAAAGTCGGAAAAAACTTTTAAAAAAACATTCATCAGAAGAACTTGGGGAAATGCCAACTGGAAAATTAATTATTGAAAATTTCCCCCGACAAAATAAAAACGGAGAATGGACTTACGAATATGTGTACGGTTTTTGTGGAGACCATGAGGGGGTTGCCCTCGAAAAAGATTTAGTAAGTAAGGATGTTTTTTTTAGTTTTTAATTTTATCAACTTTATGGTAAGTTAATTTTACCAGAGTTGAATGGGTTGAAAGGAAAAATAAATGGGATGAAATTCTTTCAATTTTTAAAATCGGAGAATTCGTGATTTTACATACTGTTTCGTTTAAATAAATTTTTGAATTATGTCCATATTCACACAAAATTTGAAAATTTATTTTCCTCGCCAATTCCCAAATAATTTCATTTGCAGTTTCTTCATTGGAAACGTAGTATCTGGGGAAATCATTTACCTGAATTACGAAAGAACTCTCTTCCTTCGCTAATTTATATTTATTCGGAATAATTGAATCTAATTTAATTGAAAGAGTTTTTGAATTTTCATCATCACTATCACTGCTATCATCATCATCATCCCTGTCAAGGTCATCGTCATCGTCATCGTCATCACTATACACATTAAGATTACAAGTTACACCTGTAGTTTTTGTTTCTTTTGTTGTTTCCTCTTCGCTAATGGATAGAGTTGGCGATGAATTATCATCGCTTGCATTTTTTTCCGAAATTTTATCAAAATCCTGGATAGTTTTTTCAGTAATTGGGGAAAAATTCTTATCTTCTGTGCTGTTAAAAAAGAAGCTCATTTTTTGTTATGAATAAATATTTTTTTATTTAAATTATAATTAAATAAAAATTAAAAATGAATTTAAAATGAAATATAAAATTATATTTTGTATCATTAATTAAATGGATTGTTCAATTGCTAAACTACTTCAAAAAAACCGTGTGGAGGGCACAATTCATAGTCATGTATCTCTTAGTGGCCAAAAGGGAAAATTTCAACTAGATCGGAAAAATTTGGAAACGTTTTGGAATTTATACTGTTCTGGACGCGTTGAACGAAAAGAAAAGTTTATTGTTGGAATTGCTGAAAAACCTCAGCAATATATTCCAGTTTTAGTGGATGTGGATATTAAAAAGGAAAGGAAAACTCAAACTCAAACTCAAATTTATTCTGAAAAACATATTATTGAGACGGTTGCGGTGTACCAATCGATTTTGAGAAAATTAATTGAAGATTGTCAAGATGAAAATCTGTGGTGCGTTGTTCTTGAAAAGCCATCATATAAAGTTGTTACCGGAGGGAAAGAGTTTGTTAAAAACGGCTTTCATTTACATTTTCCAAATTCTTTTATTAATAAACAAGACCAGGAGCTTCAATTACTTCCAAATATAAAACATGAAATTGGAAATCAAAAGATTTTCGATGATTTAAACTTAACCGCTGATGAAGTTATTGATTGCGGGTACCTAAAATCTCCATGGTTATTATATGGTTCTAAAAAAGAAGTAGATAGCAAAAATCCATATAAAATTAGTTACATTATTGATGAAAATGGGACTAAATGTGATTATAAAGAAAAAATGAATCTAATGAGAATTTTTGATTCAAGAGAAGTTCAAATTGAATTTACTGAGGATATCGAATTTTATATTCCTCGGATCCTTAGCGTAATTCCTTATGGCCGAGACGTTTGTGAAGTTAATTGTCAATTTAGTAATTCTGTTTGCGGGGGGAATATTCCAAGTGTTAAAAAAATCAAGGATTTAAAACAGTATAAAATCCTTTCCGTTGAAGAAAATTTAAGACAGGCCGCGGATTATTTACCACTGCTTGATTCGTCAAGGTGTGATGACCATAACAACTGGATTATGATTGGATGGATCCTTTTTAATATTTCGGAAGGTACAAAAGAAGGTTTGGATTTATGGATTCAATTTTCACATGGAATTCAAAAAGACCACAAGAATAGATGAAGTCCAGGAAATTTTAATGATAGCGTTTGTGTTCACGAGTGGAGTAAAATGGTTCAAAAAGATATTAGTATTGGAAGTTTAAAACATTTTGCCAAAATGGATAATCCCGACGGATATGCGTCAGTTATTTATAAATTTGCTAAAGAACACATCGATAAATCCATTAATGGTAGTCATAATGATATTGCTAAAGCCCTATTCGAGATTTACAGTCAACAATTTGTGTGTTCTTCTCTTACTTATAAAATTTGGTATGAATTTATTAATAATCAATGGAAATTAATTGAAGAAGGTAATGGGTTAAGATGTAAAATTTCAGACGAAATTGTAAGGTATTATGAAAAAACAGCTGGAGATCTTGTAAAAGAAATGGCGGTGTGTAAAGATGGTGATAAAGGGGGTGAAATTAAAAGAAAATTTGAACAAGTTTTTAAAATTATGACAAATCTGAAACAATCTCCTTTTAAGAATAATGTTATGAGAGAGGCGATGGAAGTTTTTTACGATGGAGAGTTTGTGTCGAGGTTAAATGCAAATCCCTGGTTAATAGGTTTTAAGAATGGACTATATGATCTTAAGAATAATATTTTTAGAGAAGGACGACCAGATGATTTTATTTCATTACAACTCGGAGTTAATTATAATACAACTTTAACAATGGAATCGGATGCTGTGATTCAAGTCAAAGATTTTTTGAATAAAGTGTTCCCAGATAAATCGGTAAAACAGTATTTCTTAGATAGTGCGTCTGATGTTTTTGTTGGTGGAAATGCGAATAAAATTGTTCAAGTTTGGTCGGGTGAAGGTGACAATGGAAAGTCTGTTACACAAACAATGTTTGAAAAGATGCTTGGAGAGTACTCAGTAAAATTGCCAACTGCGTTGATTACTGGTAAAAGAACTCAGTCAAGTGCAGCCTGTCCTGAATTAGTTAGAGCAGGGAATGGTGTTAGGTGGGCAGTGCTCCAGGAACCAGATAAAAAAGATGTTCTAAATATTGGAATTTTAAAAGAATTATCCGGAAATGATACATTTTACGCACGGACTTTACATAGAGAAGGAGGAGAAATAAATCCGATGTTTAAACTTGTATTAATTTGTAATGAACCTCCACAAGTTCCTCATGATGACAAAGCGACGTGGAATCGAATTAGAGTTGTTCCATTCGAATCAACTTTTTGCGATAATCCTCCGGACACCGAAGAGGAACAACTGCTCTTAAAGAAATTTCCGAAAGATCCGCATTTTACTGATAAAATCCCAAGTCTTATTGAAGCATTTGCCTGGTATCTATTAGAACATAAGAAAACTATCTTGGGTATGAAACGAGTGGAGCCAGAAAAGGTAAGATTGGCGACTGCGAATTATCGAAAGAAAAACGATACTTACCGACAATTTATCGAAGAATGTATTATTGAAAAGGATGGAGTGTCTTTATCACTTGCAGAATTATATAGCAATTTTAAGGAGTGGTTTAAAGATAGTTTACCGAACCAGAGTATGCCAGTAAAGAATGAAGTAAAAGAATATTTTACTAAAATATGGGGTGAATACAGTGGAATTAAAAGGAGTTGGAAAGGATTTAAAATTCGAACGATGGAGGATGATATGGAGGGTGGGGCAGAAAATTTGGAAGACAGTGACGATGATGGTATTTCATTCGAAGATTGAATTAAAAAATAAATTTCTTATATGTATAAAATTTCATGTCATCATGTAAAGAAATTTTATACAATGAAGAATTGAAAGATATTGATTTTTCGGATACATATACTTTTTTATCTTTAATATTCGTTGTTATTGTAATTCCTTTTTATTTACTTACTTTTTTCTTCAAATGTAAAATGCCTTTTTGGTTAATAATTCCCGTAATTGCGAATTCGATTTGCGTTGGCATTTATTCAAGCGTTCTTTTGTATATGAATAGTGAAATTATCGATGATAAAAGAAAAAATTCCGAAAATAAAGAAAAATTTTCGGATTGTTTAAAAAAAAGACATTTATTTTTTCATATACTTCCTGCCATAGTTTGTTTAACTATAATCCCTTTATTACCGGTGATAACCGAAAAAGGAAGTTCTTCGATTGTTATGTCCTGTTTGTTCATGGTTGTTTTTATCTTGAGTTGGTTAATTTTCCCATGTGCGAAAACAAAAAATATTTTATGGCCCAAAATTTCAACTATTTATGGAAATCCATCAAAATTACTAATAATTATTTTATGTCCACTTACCTTGATTACATTAATCACACTTTTATCGAAAATTAAAAAACTAAATTCATAAAATTGATAAAAATTACATTTTTTTTATAATTTTTGTCAGAATGAGCGACTTTGATATCTGTCCAAAATATGAGATTTCTCAAATTGCTTTTGGAGTTTTATCAACTCAAGAAATTTTAGATATGTCGGTGTGCTGTGTTAGTAATAATAAATTAGCCGGTCCAAATTCAGTTTATGATGAAAATATGGGGTGTATGGAAAATGGAAAAATCTGTTCTCAATGCGGTCTTGATAATAAAAATTGTTGCGGCCATTTTGGACATATTTCCCTTAATCAAGAAATTATTCACCCCTTGTATTATAAAATAACCGTAAATTTTATTAAATGTTTTTGTATTAATTGTTGTAGATTAGTCTTCCAAGAAGACCAGTTAAAGATTGGAGGATACCTTAAATATACAAATGAAGCACGGTTCCAAAAAATTCTTGAAATTGCTGAAAAATTAGATATATGCCCACACTGTTCCCACCCAAAACCAAAAGTTTGTTATGAACCGCGTGAAAGTAATGTTTACCTTCAAACAAAAACAAAAGGAGAAAATTTGAAAGTTCAAATGTTAGAGTCCGAAATTATTAAAATTTTTGAAAATATTTCAATAAATGATGTTAAACTTCTTGGTCTTAACCCGCTTCAAGTTCATCCAACAAATTTAATTATGACAGCACTTCCAGTAATCCCACCAGTAGCAAGACCTTATATTATGGCAGAAGGAACAACTTGTGATGACGATCTCACAATCCAATATCTCGAAATTATTAAAATTAATAACCATCTTGCTGATAACTCTCTCCCTGAAACAAAACGACATAAATATGTCCAATCTCTTAAATTCAGAATTAAATGTCTATTCGATAATAATCAGGAAAAAGCCCGGCATACAAATGGAAGACCAATGAAAAGTATTAAAAAAAGATTAGCTGGAAAAGAAGGGCAAATTAGGAATAATTTAATGGGAAAGCGCGTAAATAGATCCGCTAGAACGGTAATTGGTCCTGATCCAACTCTCAGACTTGGCGAAATCGCCATTCCAAGAGAAATGGCGGGGATTCTAACATACCCAGAAAGAGTTACAAATTTCAACATTGAGTATTTAACTGACTTGATTAATGTTAAAAACAAGGCAAACTTTGTTCAAAAAAAAGAGGGCAAAAGAATTAATTTAAAATATGCAACTTTTCGCAAAGGAACTGAAGTTCTTTTTGGGGATGAAATTCATCGAAATGTAAAAGGACAAATTCATATAATTAAAGCTGATAAACATGGTCAACAAGTTAATATTCAAGATGGGGATAAACTTTGGCGAAAAGGGAAAGAAGTTGAGGACATTTCGTATCCCGGTCGGAAAAAATTTTCACTTTCAATTGGAGACATTGTAGAAAGGCATCTTCGAGATGGAGATATTGTTCTCTTAAACCGTCAACCCACACTTCACAAAGGAAGTATGTTGGCAAAGACAATTAAAATCCGAGATGGAAAAACAATTCGGATGAATCTGGCAACAACCAAAACCTTTAATGCAGATTTTGATGGAGATGAAATGAATATTCACGCCCCATCGACTCCCGAAGTTGAAACCGAATTGCGAGAATTATCGGCCACAAAACATAATCTTATTTCCACCCAAAGTTCAAAATCAAATATTGTTATTGTCCAAGATTCGTTACTAGCGGCTTACCTAATGACAAAACAAGGTCCCCATTTTAATTTAACAAAAGCAACATTCTTCCAGATTGCCATGAATGGGGATAAATGGACACCAAATTTTATTCTTTCCAAAATTAATCTTATTCGAAAAGTTTTAAAACTTAAAGAAAAGAAAGTACAAGCCTTTAACGGACGAGGGTTATTTTCCCTACTTCTCCCAGATACACTAAATTATGAAGCCTCGACTAAAGCGGATACATCTGGGAAAGAACCAACATTAAAAATACATAGAGGTGTTCTTTACGAGGGAGTTGTAAATAAAGTGGTTCTAGGAGGATCCCATAATTCGTTAATTCAGACATTATATAAAGAATACGGCGCAGACACTGCAGTTGATTTTATTAATAATGTTCAATTTATTGGAAATGCCTGGCTTTTGCAAAATGGATTTACCGTCGGAAGCGATGATTGTATTGCGACCAAAACAAGTGAAATCAGTGATGTTATTACGCGTTGTTTTGTTGAAGCAAATGGTATTAAAGATACCAGTAGAAATCCTTTGATTGCGGAAGCAAAGACAAATGCAGCTCTTTCAAAGGCAAGAGATCACGGAATGCGTTTAGCCAAGGAAGCTTTAACAGAGGATAATAACTTTGTATCAACAGTAACATCGGGGTCAAAAGGAGATTATTTTAATATTGCTCAGATTACTGGATTACTTGGCCAGCAAAATTTTACGGGTGCGCGAATTCCAAAAACTCTTAATAATAATTCAAGAACGCTTCCTCATTATCCAATGTCAGATTTAACAACGGACCAAGAATATGAATCTCGCGGATTTATTTCAAACTCATTTATCCATGGTTTGAATCCGAAAGAATTCTGGTTTCATGCGGTCACGGGTCGCGAGGGTGTAACGGATACAGCAATGAAAACCGCCCAATCAGGATATATTCAAAGAAGAATGGTTAAAGTCGGAGAGGATATTTCGGTAAAATATGATGGGACTGTTCGAAATGCAAGTGGAAATATTATCCAATTTAGTTATGGAAATGACGGATTAGATGCCTCAAAAACCGTAATTCGTAATGGAAAACCCAGCATATGTAACGTAAATCGACTGGTTGACATGATGAATCTTGAACATGAAACCAAATAAAAAATTTGTTTGAAATATAAAAAATTAATTTTTATATTTAATTTCTACAAAATCCCGAATCCATATTTTCATTTCGATAATCGCAATATTCACCCAGTTGACACTGTTCGGCACTTCTACATTGGACTGCTTCTGAATTTTGAATGTGGATCGGATAATAAACTGGCTGAGGATCAACATAACCACCAACCCATGGTCTACGCAAGGGTCGCCATGGTCTAAAATACCTACCATGCCCACCATGTCCGCCATGGCCATGTCTCCTACGACCCCCCCTAAAATCTTCAATTAAAACCATTTCTTCTTGAGACAAGTTACTCTGCATGTAAAAAGCATAATCTCTGTTTGCTTGTTCTATAGCTGGTTCGACTGTTTTATAAGGACCGAGATTCATATTATTTTGTTCCATTTCATTTGCATAATTATTATTGCAGCTGCACATTTTATTAATTAAATAAAAAATTTAAATTCTTTTTGTATATAAAAGAATTTAATGTCAAAACCGATACCAATCCAAGATTCTCCATGTGAGAATCAAAATTCATTTAATTCTGCATATAATACAGCTCTTCAAAAATCTGAAAATCTTTGTGCAAATCAACCACAATTTAATAAAGCACTTAGCACTGCAGTCGACAACCTTCCTCCTGAACTAACCTTGCATTCGAATGTTTGCAAAGATCAAGATACTTTTAATCATTCTTATGCAAAAGCTGTTGATAAATATAATGAAATAGAATATAATAAACTTACCAATAATCAAAAAATTGTATTCTCTATTTTAATTGTCCTGCAGTTTATTTTTATTATATGGGGGATTATTTTAGCTATAAGATTTATTCCAGAAGCGCAAAGACCTCTTCATATTGTCTTTGCAATAACCACTGGTCCAATCTATGTTCTTGCATTTTATTTATCCCTTATCGGGGGTAAACTTAAATATAAAAAATAAAAATAAAATGCCAAAATGACTAGTAAAATCGTTCCAAAACATAATCCGATCGTTGTCGAAGCATTTAAACATACAATTACATATAAAGATTCATTGGTAATTAAATGGTTAGTTTATAAACCTTATTCCTTTGCCGAACAATTTCCAATTCTTAAACACCAAGATGTTATTTGTATTCCCCTTGGTTTGGAAAATAATTTCCAGACTGGTTCGCTTATCGATTCCGAAACTTTGGAATTTTTTAAAAATTAATTCAAATTAAAAAATTAATTTTTCTATTAAAAATGCAACCATCATATAAATTTTTGACCTTTTCGATTCCTCTTACATTTAGTGTAATTTATAATTATGCAACCGATTTTAAATTATTAAAAGAATATGGATTATATCCCAAAACTGAAAGTATAAAAAAAATTGTGGAACGGTTTAAATAAAAAAACTTTCAATTATCTTCATCGTAAAACTCTTCTAGGTCATCGTCATCGTCATCATTATCATCTCCTTCAAATTTACTCAATTCTTTGATATCCAGTTCTCCATTTAATTCTTCATTTTCAACCGAATTCCCTTTATTTAGATTTACTGGTAATTCATACTCAAACTTATACATATTACATAGATTAATATCATCAGGGGTAAGCGGATCAATAATACTTTCTCCATTACCATCAGTTGATTGTTTTCCAATAACCTTTTTATCAAATTTGTCGAAAATCAAACCAGTTTTGGAATGTTCGTAATTCCCATACTGATTTCTACAAATTTTAATTGTTTCACTGGTTGTGTTTTTCATTTTTTCAAGAATATTATTTTCTTTTTTGGCTTTGCTTTCAATTTTTGCTTTCGGTTTGGAAATCGGAAGAACTTCAGGCGCCTCTCCATTTTCTTCATGTTTTCGGTTAATATATTCGAGAAGACGGTTTAGAAGATCATCTTTTTTACCACCAGTTTTTAATTGACGGCTTTTACAATAAGCCGCTAACTCAGGACGGGTAGCTTTTGCTAAACTTGTTGGAGATAATCTACTAGGAATTTCATTTTTTTCACTGTTTTGAATGATATCCGTTTCATTTTTAATTGGTTCAAACGCATGACTGGCTTTTGGAGAAAAAAGTTCAAAATTTCCAAATCTTTCATCCAGGAATGTAGTTAATTCACTTTTATCGAACTCAAAATCTTTACAAATTTCGTCAATAATTGCAGTTCGATATTCTTTTAGAATATGTTCAAGTTTTTTGGTAAAATTTGAATTTGACATTAATCTATTAAATTTAAGATTCACGTGTTTAAAATTCATTTTTTTTATTTTTCTATTAATAAAATGGTAGTTATCGATCCAAATAAAAACCTTACTAAGGAATTACGAATTCTAGCCGATTTTTATAAAAAAAAAGGAGATACATGGAGAGCCACCTCGTATGCAAAAGCAATTGTAACAATTCAAAATCTGGATTTTAAATTAAAAACTAAAGCTGAAGCAATGCAATTACCCGGTATTGGAAAAGGCATTGCTGAAAAAATTGAAGAATTCACAAAAAGTAAGAAAATTAGAAAAGTTGGCTCCGTTCAGAAAGAAGATAAACTTTTAAAAAAACGAGGGGGGCCAAAATTAAGAGCAACTGACGCCTTTGAAAAAATATGGGGCGTCGGACCAATTAAAGCAAAAAATCTTTATAATCTTGGCTATAAAAGTATAACAGATCTTCGGAAAACTGGTCAAAAACACTTAACCGCTCAGCAATTAATTGGATTAAAGTATTATACCGCACTACAGGCGGAAATTCCACGAGCAAGAATTACAAAATTTCAAAATAAAGTTTTAAAATTAATAGATAGTGTTTGCAATAAAGACCAATACCGTTTCGAAGTCGCTGGTAGTTATCGTAGGAAAAAGAAAACGTCTGGAGATATTGATTGCGTTCTAGCCTCGAAAAATTTTACATTGAAAGAATTTGTCGATTTACTAAAAGCTGCCGGGATTATTGTAGAAACGTTGACAGAATCCAAAAAAGGGGAAAAATTTATGGGTGTCGCTGATTTGGATGGGCAAATTGTTAGATTGGATATTGAATTTGTAAAAGATGTTGAGAAATCTTGGTGGACTACTTTAGTTTATTTCACGGGGAGTAAAGGTTTTAACATCGCACTACGAAATGAAGCAAAAAAACGTGGATATAAACTGGATCAACATTCTTTAATGCGTTTAAAAGATTTTAAAGATGTCAAAATTAAAAGCGAAAAAGAGTTGTTTAATTTATTAGGATTTTCATATCTTCCACCTGAAAAAAGAGGCTAATTAAAAATTAAAAGTAAACTTAAAAAAGAAATTCCTTAATTTAAGTAAATTTTGCTTTTAATTTTCACATGACAAATAATTTAAATATAAATGAAGAATATTATGAAATTCTTAAAAAAACCCAGGAAAAGTATGGTTATCGAAGTATTGCGATAATTATGGTTGGAGGTTTTTACGAAATGTATACGGGGGATAATGAAAATTCAATTGTTGCAAAAGTTGCAAATTTACTGGAATTAAGGATAACAAAAAAAAGTAGTTCTGAAGATTTTCACCTCATTAAAAATCCTTATATGTGTGGAGTCCCATTAAACGCAATTGGGAAATATTTAACCAAATTACTAAAATATAATTTTACAATTTCTGTTTATGATCAATTTGATTCTGATAGTATCGCTACTAAAAGAAAAATCAGGCGATTGGTAAAAGTCCTAAGCCCAGGAACAGATATAGAGTATTGTGAAGCAAATTCCAGTGTTCTGGGAATTTATATTGATAGTTTTTACTGTCCATTAAATTGTGTTAAAAAAACCAATTTATATTTTACACATATTGATTTGGCAACTGGGAAATGTAGTTTAAATTATATATTTGATAACTCATTTTTTGATTGTAATTTTTGTTTTGAAACCGAAGTAAGAAGATATATCGATATTGTTAATCCGAATGAAATTGTAATTATTGGCGGAACTTTAGATTTTTTAATCGGGGGATATTCAATGCAAAAAAGTGTTCAACATGTTCCCTTAGATAAAAATTTCGCATCCCGAAATTTTGTTGACAAGTTTTTGCAGAAAACTTATCCACAAAATCCTCAAAATTCAAATTTCGATTCCTTTTCAATTGAATCGTTAACTTGTTTAGCCGTAGTTCTTCAATTTATTTATGAACATGATATGAGCATAATCTCCAAAATTCAAACTCCTGCAAAAGATTTTAATAATGCTTCCTATGCTTATTTAAATTATGATGCAATTAAACAATTAAATCTGTATGACGACTTTTGTTCGGCGCAAAAGGAAAATTTTTATTTTAATCATTCAGAAAAAGACGTGGTTCCTGTATCTTCTTTATTCAATTTAATTTCAAAAGGAGTTTCAACAAAAATGGGACTTCGTTTATTAAAATCTCAGCTTATAAATCTAGAATTTAATCCGCAAGTATTAAAGGAACGATATAAAAATATTAAATTAATTAGCCCGAGAGAAAATGAACTTAAAAAAATTCTTACCCCGATTTCAGATCTTGAAAGTAAGTATAGGAAATTTATTCTAAATAAATTACCCCCAATCCAGTGGGGTTTACTCAATAAAACATTTGAATCAATAGGAAAATTGTTAAAATTTGTTAAAAGTATTCCAGAAGCGGATTTCGGAATAAATGAAGAAATGGAACAAAATTTTCATAAATTTTATGATGAGTACCTTAAAACTTTTAATTTGGAGGCTCTAAATAATTGTGAAAATATTAACAAAATTAATGAGTCATTTTTAAATAAAGGAGTAAATCCTTTATTGGATAAATTATCATATAAAGTAAAATCGATTGAAAATGTATTTGAGAATGTTACAAGGGATATTAATAAATTTATTGCTGAAAATTGTGCCAAAGCACGAGCCACTGTTCGCCTTTGTTCTGGAAGTAAAGATGGGTATTTTCTAGAAACAACAAAAAGATGTTGGGAGAGTTTTTCAGGTACGGAATGGAGTTTTAAATTTATGTATATGCAAAAAAATTTGAAAATCAGTGGTGATATGTTTAGAGTAAAGCCGGGTGGAGGAAAAGGCCATATTCAATTAAAATGTGACTTATTTGATAAACTTGAAAATGTAAAAATTCAAAGCATCGAAAAAATGGGAGAAATTAGTCAAGAATTTATGTGCCACTACAGTTCCCAAGTTTCCGAAAATTACGATAAATTTTTTACATGTTTATGTCAAAGTATTTCACGGATTGATATCGCAGTTGCTGGGAATCATTTAGGAACAAAGTGGAAATATACTTTTCCAGTTGTTGCTGACGGAGAGTCTTCAAATGTTAAAATAAACGGTATGCGTCATCCATTAATCGAAAGAATTGACCCATCTAACGAGTATATCCCAAATGATATAACTCTTGACAACGAGAATAATGTAGGGATATTATTATACGGATTAAATAGTACTGGAAAAAGTAGTTTGCTAAGAGCTCTTGGTTCTAATATTGTACTTGCTCAAGCTGGATTTCCAGTTGCTTGTGATTATTTTGAATTTGTTCCATATACAAAAATTTTTGCTAAAATTTCTTCTCAGGATAATTTGTTTAAAGGCCAGTCAACATTTATTTCTGAAATGTTAATTCTTCGAAATATTTTAGATCAAGTTGATGGTAGAACTTTAGTTTTATGTGATGAACTGACAGCTGGGACAGAAATTGATAGTTCAATTGGAATTGTGGCCAGTGCGATTTTAAAATTAATTTCAAATAATTCCAATTTTATATTTACAACACATTTACACGGCTTAATGGAATTTGATAATCTTTCCAAAAATCCAAAATTAAAAGTGAAACATTTCAATATCGATATGCAAAATTGTGAAAGAAATTCATTACCTAAATTTTCAAGAAAACTTAAAGATGGTTCTGGAAACACCAATTATGGTATTGAAATTGCAAATTCCCTCGGAATGGATTCATCATTCATTAAAACTGCATTGGATTTTAGAGCACGTTTTAAAGGTGAAACTATGGATATCTTAAGTAGAAAAAAGAGTAAATATAATTCCAAAATTATAATTGACCAATGTACAATATGTTCAAGTAAAGGGGATTTGCATGTTCACCATATAAATCATGTAGAACATTCGGATGAAAATGGGATGATTCAAGGGAAATCTTTCCATAAAAATATTGAACATAATTTAATGGTTTTATGTAAAAAGTGTCATATGGATGTTCATGCTAATAGCAATGAAAGAATTTAAAACATTTTTAATTTATTATTTTAAATAAATTAAACCAAAAGATATATGTCTTATGAAAATCTTAATATGAGAGGATTTCCGATCAAGGAATTTGAAATAAGATTAGAGAAATTGCAGGTAATTATGAAAACCCATGAAATTGATGCAATTCTTATAACCACCGAGGAAAATTTTCATTACTTTAGTGGAATTAACTCAAAGTTTTGGGCATCCCCAACTCGCCCCCTATATATGATTCTTCCTGCAATTGGAAATTCCCCTATTGTTGTTATTCCTGATTTACTAGTTAGCGCAATGACAAAAACATGGGTTAAAGAAATTTATTCATGGCCTGCGCCACAGCCAGATGATGATGGGATTTCGCTCTTATATGAAAAACTTGCAAAGTACCATCGTATCGGAACTCCAATGAATGTTGAAACACAATTACGGATGCCTTTGTTACATTTATTAGATCTTAAAAACCGCTTGGGAAAAGAATTTATTGATGTTAGCGAAATAATAAGGAATTTGAGAATAATAAAGTCGGAAGCCGAAGTCAAAAAAATTGAACGTACATGCAAATTAACTTCCGAATGTTTTGAAAAACTACCAAATCATTTAAATTCTTTAGATATTCCTTTTATCACTGAAAGAATTGCAGTAAGAGAAATGAATTCTCTTTTAATCGGGGAGGGTCTCGACGAAATTAAATTCATTGTTGGAACCAATGGAAATAATGGATATTGCATTACGGATGGTCCAACCGATAAAATGTTAATTCCTGGGAATATTTTTACAATTGATACTGGTACAACATTTGATAATTATTATTGTGATTTTAATCGAAACTTCCTAATTTGTAATAATTTGAACAAAGATTTTGAATTTGATTTTGTTAATCATTGTAATAAAGTTTTATATCAAGCAACTGAACAAGGTTTTAAAGCACTGAAACCTGGAAATAGGTATAGTGATATTTTTTGGGAAATACTAAAATTTTTAGAAAAGTCTGGATTCGGGGATGTGAAATATCTTAACTGTAGATTTGGTCATTGCATTGGTTTACAGTTAACTGAGTTACCTGGAATAACATATTATGAATCAACAATCTTACAACCAGGTATGGTTCTATCAATCGAACCATGTTTACTTTTGCCGAATGGAAAAACTATGGTTCACGAAGAATGTGTTTGTATTACAGAAACTGGTTATCGATTATTGACAAAACGGGCTCCGATTACATGTCCTACAATTTTCGTTAGTGAAAATAATCTGAACGGTGATTTTCGGCATGTTATGTATCCTCTCCAAAAAACTATACATATTTCAAAAGAAACCGAAAAATCTATCAACGAATTCCATGGAAAGCAGGAACTATGTAAAGAATTTCATAACTCAATTTCATGTAAAGCAACTCCTTTATATAATCTTCCAAAAACGCAAGCCGAATTGGGTATTTCCGAAATTCTTGTTAAAGACGAAGGAAAACGGTTAGGTTTAAAATCATTTAAAGCTCTTGGAACATTATTTGCGGTTAATACCCTTGATGAAAAACCAAAAACATTATGCACAATGACGGATGGGAATCATGGTAAAGCTGTCGCATATGCCGCCAAGGAAATGAATATACCAGCAATTATTTATGTTCCCAATATAATGTCAGATGCCCGTATTTCGGCAATCAAGGAGTTGGGGGCTGAAGTAGTTATTGTTAACGGATCCTACGATGATGCAATTGAAGAAGTTAAACATATTTCATCAAAGAATAACTGGTGTTTAGTTAGTGATACCTCATGGGATGGATATACAACAATTCCAAAAAACATAATGGCGGGTTATGGAACAATTTTCCGCGAGGTCGAAGAACAACGGGCGGATTCCAAAGTTCCAATAACTCATGTTATTATCCAAGCTGGCGTTGGAGGATTGGCCGCAGCGACAGGAGCATGGCTTGAAAAGCGTCGGAAACTATGCAATGTATGGGCCGATGATGTAAAATTAGTTATTGTGGAGCCGCAAGATGCTGATTGTTTTAAAGCAAATGTGTTAAATCAGGCGAATAATAAAGATTATCACGGTTCATTAGTTAGTTGTGTTGGGAAAACCGAATCAATTATGGCAGGATTGAACTGTGGAATGCCGAGTTTGATTGCATGGCCAATCGTCAGAGATGTAGCTGATTACTTTATTACAATTGGAGATAATTGGGCTCGCAAGGCGATGTTTGAGATGTACCTACAAGGAATTGTGTCTGGAGAAACCGGGGGTGCGGGTTTGGCAGCTATTCTAGCGTATAAGGATTTATTTTCCAAGGATGATGTTATTCTTACAATAAATACCGAAGGAGATACTGATCCTGAAAATTATAAAAAAGAGATAAAAAAATTCCAAAAATTAAGTAAACTATGATTTGGGGGTTACTTAATTTAAAAAATAAATTCAAATAAGTATAATATGAGTGCGCGTTTTTCAAATTTCATTGATCAATATGGAAAATTATTTAAATTAGGACAGGAAATTGTATTAAATCGGAATAAACTTACCAATCATAAATATTTTGCTCTTAATTTTTCAAACAAGGAATATAAGGATCAGTTATCAAGAATTGGGGAATTTGATAAATTACATAATAAGTTATCAAAAGAACATAAACTTTATAAAAAAAATATTTATGAATATTGGTCAGGAAATTAAATTTTTAATTGATCCTTAATGTAAGATAAAGAATACGAATGTTTGTCAAGATCATGGGAATCCGAAGTGTCCGGATATGTTACATTTCTCTTAATCGATTTAACAAATTCGTCTTGTAGCCAACCGGCCTTTTCATATAGTAGCATATGAATATTATAAAATGTATCGTTAGTAACTTTTCCGGGTTCAAGATGTTGAAGTTCATCCGGTAGTTTCTTAAGTGAATAAATACCAAGTGAAGGCCAATTTTTTTGAAAAGAACTCGGTTCATAGATTTCATAAAATTTCCTATTTCCCGAATCAATTTTTTCTTCAGCTCTAATAATAGTTTTTGGGAAACTTGAATTTCCATATTCATCATTGAATTGCGTAATGAATAGTGAGGACATAAGTACTATTTGTATACCCTTCATTCAAATATTAAAACTGTGTTTTTCAATTTTAATATTAAATACTTAAATATACCTGTCTAATAAGATTTAAATTTTCCAAATTTCTACGTGAATTCCCTTCGCTTACCCACGGTTCCAAAGTTTTTTGTGTTACTTCAAAAATACCTCTTTCAAATGTATAACTTGCTAATCCGTTAAGTAAAACGTCTTTCCATTCATTTGGTAATTGCTTTCGAATATTTTCAGTAAAACCAGCTAAAAAAGTCAAGTCCATTTGACTTTCGAGCATTGTAACATTTGACATTTTATAAATTGTATCTTTAATAACTGGTTTCATTTTTTCATTCATAAAATCAATAATATCTTCCTGGGTTGCTGTTCGCAATTGCCGATATTCCTGTTCCGAATTTTCTGTTGCGTCCATTTTTAAATATATAAATTTTTGGTCTTAAGTTTATATATGTAACAAACCCCGAAAAAGTTACCGAAAAATCGGTTTTTGAATTTTATGCTTTGCCTCCCAATGAACATGCCCCATCTTTATATTGTTGTGTTGGCCATGCTGAATATTCACAAAACGTCATCGCGTTCTTGGGTTGATACTGGCCAGTCCACCACATTACTGGGTCACCTGCACTATTCCTGATGGGGTTATTGTTTTCACAATACTGTCCTACAGGAAATTTTATAAAACACGCATCCTGTGCAATCGTACCCCAGTCCTTACATCCCCCGGTCTCAAGTCCAAGTTCGACGCATCCATTTTTACAAGATAGATCATTCCCATGCTTCATACAATCCGGGGATGTATCTTTACTACATTTGGCAGGTATGAAATTTCCAAACGATCCGTTTTTCGCATTTTCAGGAACAGCACAACACCCATTTTCATCCATTTCGAAAGGGCAAGGACAAACTCCACCCGTTGGAAATATCGAACAAAAACAATAATTTGCACACTCGGTTGGGCAGCCACCAGGGCTTGGAGTACAACAGAATTGATTTTCTGGACATGCAGGAGAGTCTGTTGAACATTCCCCTTTATTTTCAGGATGTGTTTTTGAACATGATCCACCTGAAGGCGGTGTTGGTGTTGACCCACCTGCACAAGTCCCACCATCACATGTAGCATCCTCATTACAACAGTCACTTGGATCATCACAACTTTCACCTGTTTGTGAACAATTCCCTCCGGGGTCTGGGCTTGGGCTGCCCCCAGAATTTCCATCAGATTTTAAACCTTTAACAATAGTAAAGATGGTAACAATTAATGCGATTGCAATAACACCAATTAAAACCATACTTGTTTTTGACATACTTGATTTTTGAGGACTCATTTCTGTTTCCATAATAAAGTTTATTTAATATAAAGTAAATAAAAATTAACATTAATTTTTATTTTTAAATAATTTACATCACCGGATTTTTCGAACAATAATTTCTGTAACTTTGAAACTGGATATTTCTCCAAGAATTTTTCGTTTCTTAGTTGTTTCATTCCAGATTTTGGAATGTATTTTTCCAATTTTCCTACGAATATCTGCATAATTTCCAGTCTCTTTGTGAAGGCCTCTTTTTTCTTTTTTTAATTGTGCAATCTTTTTATTTATTTCATCATACCTTCCAACAATTTTTTTTAAAGCAATCGGAGCATTTTTTCTTCTACATAAATTCCTTACTGATTTCATTATTCCTTCTTTATGCCACCTGGAACGGGATGAATAAGCTCCATCTTCTATCACAAAATTATTCCCTACATTATTACATAATGGACATCTTTTTTGGCTTCGAAACCATGGAAGAATACAGTCAGTATGAAATTTATGTGAACATTCAGGTAATGTATAAACTTGCTTGGAACCGTTAATCGAATCCATACAAATTGCACAATTATGATTATGATTTGGATTATGATTATGATCAGCCAAATTACTAACAGAATCCGTTAATGGCATAAATTTATATATTTTATATATATATGCCTTAACTCTATAAATATAAGTAAAAATACAAAGAGAAAAACTCAAGGAAAGAATAATTTCAAGCAATAATTTTCAGATGATTATCAGGAATATATGTCATTGCATGATTGAAGATATGAATTCCGGTGATTTTTGCAGTTTCTTCATTAATACAAGAATTATCCAGTTGGAGTCCTAATTTCTTATAAAAATTCTTGATAGAATTTAATTCATCAGGGTCTTGATTTTTATAGGTAGAGGCAAAAGAATCTACACTTTTACCCAACAAACTTTCTTGTAGAATTTTTATATTAAATTTGAACCCAGTTCCGGATGGTTCTCCCAATTCCATTAATAATTGTCGAATTAACCAAATTGGGCTTTTCCAATTTTTACAATCTTGTTTTGGGTATAAAAGAATAAATGTTTGTTGATGAAGAAGCATTCTTTTGATATAAATTAAGTTAATACATACAAATTTCAATTTCAATTTTAAGGTATTAACTTATATTTCGTTTCAGGTGTAGCTTTAACTATAAAAACAAAGAGTGCATCTATTTACGATTCAATTTGGATTTTCCGACCCGTCTATTCTTTAACCGACTTTTGGGTTTGGACTTCCCCTTTTTTCTTGAATTCTTTGAATTCTTTTGTTTATTGAATTTTGAGGTTCGTCGAGGTTTGAGTAAATTTCCTAAAACTCCTGAAATATTAGCAGGAATTTGAGGTTTTTTAACCGAATATTCAACTGATGCTGGTAATTCGACAAGATCAGTTTTTACATATAAGGCAATCACAGTATTCTCAGTTACAAGCTTGAAATATTTTTTCATAAGTGTGAGAAAGTTGCCCACTAACTTAACCCTTGGTCTTGGTGAAGTATCGTCATATAAATAAAATTTGTCACGGCATTCCGTAAAAGAAATATAATGACCACTATGTGCTCCTCCCAAATGTAAAACTAATCCTTTTAATTTTAAAACTGCTTTTTCTGAGCGCGCGACTCCGTCTACAGGGTTAATTTTAATATAATCATTAAATAAAAATTTGGTTTTTAATTTCGTGTTATGTCCGAACTGATTTAATCGGATGCGATTCAATCCAAAAAGCATATTATTTCCAGGGAGATTTCTTGTTATAAAAGGAATTTCTGTTGTCATTTGGGGAGTTCCTTTTTCAATGGCAAAGAATTGGGGGAATTGTAAGACAAAATTTAAATTAGAATTTGCAATTTCATCTAAATTTGGAAACATGAATAAATTAATTTTCTGAGTTTGAACGGATGTTCGGGTGATTATATGAACCCCGAAGCTTGCATTTGGGATCAATGTTTGCAATAAACTTCTTAAAAATTCCAAAGAATCCTGTTGTTCCCCAGTGGCATAATGATCCAAATTTAATTCAGTTAATAAGTTTAGAAATCCAGCATCTCGAACATTTTTCGCTCCGGGTAATCCTCTAGAGAATGCTGTCAGGGATGCCAAACTTGATCTTAAATCTCTTTGAATTTCATTAACATTTCTAGAAACCGTTTGCGCAGCTCTTCTACGTTTTCGTTCAACGGATTTATCAATAAAACTCCATTTTCCGTTGGCCGCTTCTAACGCGGGGATTGCTTCTTCTCTTAAAGCATCGCCGTCTTCGAAAACATACCCAATAATATTTCCTTCTCTATAATCCACTGTTGCAAGAAAACTATCTCCCCAACCTTCATCGCCTTCATCTTCTGGATCATCCCATATAATTAAAATGTCGTCTCCGGATTCTGGAAAAATTTCCTCACTTGCCCCCACGGGTTGGTCAATTATCGGAAAAGCGAGTTGTGGATTAATCAAAAATTCAGTTAAACCTGTTATATTTATTGATAGAAGGATAAAAAGAACAGCATCCATAAAACATGTATTTCCAACATTTTTCCAACCTTGAAAATGACATAAATCTTCTTTTGGCGCGGAACTTGCTCTTTGTAAAGGTATTGAAATTCGCGAAGGGCTTGGTGCTGAGCTTGTTCGTTTCATTTTATAATTATATCTAGACATATTTATAAAGAATAAGATTTTTAAATATTAAATTTAAAATCTTAGTAATTTACCTCTATTTACAACCATTGAATTTCATTATTTTGACTTCCTTCGTCTTGCTCTCTGTCGTCTTGACATCTGTCTCTTACTTCTTGAATTCCGTCGTCTTGAACCTTTTCTTTTACTTCTTTGTCTTCGCCGTTTGTAGGATTTTGTTATTTTTCTCGGCGTAAGAATTTTCCGATCCTCTTCACTCTGGTACAAAAGGAATAGGGACTGGCTTTTTGTTTCGTTATGTTTTAATAAATCTTTATACGTTCCAACTAACGAAATGTGTGGGAATGGTAAGGTATCATCATATAGATACCAAAAATTATTTAATTGGCATAAAAAATAGGTAATATAATGACCGGCATCAATTCCCCCGCTGAAATTTTTGTGAACCACAATTCCAGTTAAAAATAATTCTTTCTTAGTTGAATTTAATTTTAACCCGGTGGTTTTTAAGGCATTGATAAGTTCTGGATCGCTTGAATTTATAATTTCACTCCCATTCGAAATTTCTAATTTTTCATTGGGATAAATTTGTTCTGATATTTTTCGTCCAATAAATGGATCAATTCGATTTAGTTGAAAAAGAATAAAATTATTTTGATTAACAACATTAAGAATTATTGTTTTATTTTTAATATAAAAATCTGACTTTGGTGGGGAAGTTACGACTTTATCTTTTGTTGTTAATGGTAAAAAATCAGATAATTTTATTTTAAGTTTCTTAACTGTGGGGTCCAATTGTTTTTTTTCCTTAAATCTTTGATTTTTCTGCCTTTGTATGTATTTTATAGCATCATTACTAATGTAAAAGGTACTGCTTTTATTTACATTAACTTTTGTCTGAACCCAGTTTTTGTCGCCTCTTTCTTTTCGGAATCCTTGTTCTAATGAGAAAAAACTTTCTAAATTAAATAAACTATTAATGAAATTATAAAATTCTTCAGAATCTTGCTGGCTATAATCACAAAATAATTTTTTACCCATCCTTTTAAGAATTTTTTTTAATTCATAAACATCAATTCTAGTATCAGTTTCATCCCGAATTGATTCTTGGAATAAAGCTAATTGTGTTTGAAATTTTTCTTTTAATTTGATTATTCTTTCAAGTGGAATTTTAACAAGAATGGTTCGTGGATTTGGAGTTTTAATTAACCGTCTTTCATTAAATAGCGTTGGAAGTATTTTATTATTTTTAATACCTCCCAAAAGACTATTTGTAATAAACCGACTCGGAATTGCCAATAATAGAAATAAAATAGAATCCATATAACATGTATTTCCAATATTTACAAAACCTTTTAAGTTACAAGTTTCCAATTGATGGTTTCCAAATTTATCCAATGGTTTCATTTTATTAATAATTTATTATAAATTTATAAAAAATATATATATATATATATATATAAATTAAAATGTCTTGCTGCAGTAATTATGCCCAACTCGAAAATCATGGAATTAGTAAAGAACAAGTTAGTGCCTGTAAACAAGCACTTCGGAATTTTGCTCTTCATCCACCAAAACATGGGGAATTATGCGTTAAAAGAACTCCTCAAAATGGGAATGAATATGATTCCATGATTAAAATTTTAAACGAAACATCGCCTAAGAATTCTCAATTATTTACAGAAATTGCGGTAATGTTGGTGGAAAAACATTTAGGATGTTTACCTCCGAAATCTTATAAAAAAATTGGAAATAATTTAATTCCTGAGTATGTTTATGATGCTGGAAATTGTGGTGGGGGTGCATGTGGCCAAGGCCCAAATCCTGTGATTGCAGTTACAATCCTAAATATGTTAAATCTTGATTTAGATGTAAATAAAAGAGAAATCGCACGAATCGTTGATCAGTTAGAGGTTGGTATTGAAAAAGTCCAAGTTCGTCAATTATATCCCGAGTATCTTGATGAAAATCCAAACCCTCAACTTTGTTAAATTTAAAATAAATTTAAAATAAATTTATTTTAAAATGTCAAAAGATACTAAATCAGATTCCGTTATTATCGAGATGGATACTTTACATTTTGAAAATGCTTTACCCCTTCCACCAAATTCGAATGCTTCACGCGCTTCGAATGCTTCACGCGCTTCAAAACAAACTGAGTGTAACATCGCAAATCCTACGGATGAGACAGCGGTTTCAAAAGGGGAGCGATCCCGTGTTAATATAAATTTGAACAATGGAAATAATTATTGTTTATTTTGTTGGTTATTTTTATGTTTATTTATTCAAATTTTGATTATTGGAACTGCTATTTATTTTTATTTTAATATTTGGCTCCCATTCGAAAAAATTGTTGTTTATAATAATAATTTTACCGAGTATGTTCCAACTGAAACTTTTTTGTTAAATCAAAGTACAATTATTAACTACATTGATAAAAAAATTAATAATTCGATTTTAACAGTCAGCAATTTAACGGTTAATAATTTAACGGTTAAAAATTTTACGTTTGAACACGCATATGGAAATTTCTTGCAAAGTTTTTTAGTTAAGAGTTTCTTATTCGAAGGTGAAACAATGAATAGATGTAGTCTTGGTAAATGTTAAATTAAATTTAACAAAATCACTGTATAAGGAATTTTCCCATAGATTATAATTTCCTCCGGTTGTAGTTATTTTGCATGCAATTGAAAAAATCAAATTATTATAATATTTAATTTCGGTTACATACTCATTTAAAATCGAAAAAAATTCAGAATCTAACATATTCAAGAATTTTAAATCTTCATTCCCAGAGTTTTTATACTTAGAAAGTTTTCCAAATTCTTTATCTAAATTGACTAAATTTGCCTCTGTTAAATACAATCGTTTGAGAATTTGTTGGTATGAAGTATTTCTAGCCGTATTTTCAAATTCTTTACTTGAAATTAAGTTTAGGAAAATTTTTTTGGGATTTTGTTTTTTTTTTAATTCTGTTAAAATTAATCCAAATTTTATATAGTTTTGAACATATGTCCAGATAATTTCCCCAATTTCAATTGGAACTTTTTCAATAAAAGAATATTTTTTAATCGAATACATCAATTTTTATAAATTATAAATCTATAAATCTATAAATCTTCATTTTTTAGTTTTATGCCGACCAACTTTATGGCATATACAACAGCAAACTATAATCAATATAATTCCAAAGATTCCTGCATGAACTAAGGTCTGTCTCCATGAATAAAATTCGGCATAGCTCGCAAAATTTCCAAGCCTATCAGCATCACTGGGATCTGCCGGAATATTAATTAAAAATCCAGGAGATAAAATTATAAATAAAATTACTGCGGCAAATACACATATACAAAGTTTGGTTTTTGAATTATCGTTCATATTTATAATAAGTTTTTTAATAAATAAAAATATTTTAAATATTTTTATTTATAATACGTACGTATTATAAAATATACCTGCGAAAGTTCCCTACAAATCTAGACGTCCAAGCCTGAAAAGAAGTTCAAAAATAAAACAAGAGTCCAGTCAAAACCAAGATCGGCGTGTTCCTATTTACAGGTCTGAAGACTTTTATGAGAAAGTAAAAAATACCTGGATCAATCTTTGTCCCGTAGACGTAAATAGGATATAATATCATATAAAACTTTACAATCAAATTCATTATAATCCCCGATATCTTTCATAATTGGTGAATCACTTATTTTTTTATTCGCAGGATTTTGTGAATAACAGTTCCAAGCTTTTACCATTGCCATCATTCCATTATTACAATCAGAATTTAACTGAGTTGAAATCATTCCGTGCTCACGCATTGCTTTTGCAATATTCTTAAGTCCATAATTAAAACAATTTTTTATAGTAATTGGTTCATCTTTGAAAATTTTACAAAGATCAACCCAATTTAGACAATCTACGGACAAATTATTTCTTCGTAAACTTTTATTCCAAAAGCCTTTTTCAGCGTGCCAATAGAAGAGGCGAGGATTTGAAAATTTTGCTATAAATTTCTTAAATTCGGTTAGAATTTTAACCTCCGATTCGTAGCTTATTTTTTCCGCGATAAAATTTCTATATTCCCAGTCTTTTGTTTCATTATTAAACCATCCAATTCCAATCATAAAAATAATATTCATCTCTCTCTGATTTGTCAAGTTTTCTAAGGGCTGACAGATATCCGATAATGTTTCAAAATCTACATAAAAATCAGAAAAATTAGTTTTAAGTAAATGCTGGTCAATGTTCATTTTCGCAGGTAAAATTACATCAGAACAACTTTCCTTATTTATTTCAATAATTGAATCCACAATATTTCCATGATTATTTCCAAGACCAAGCAACTTTGCACAACAACTTTCATCTTTCCAGGATTTTACACCCCGGTCAAATGCTAATTGCCTATTTTTAGGACCACATTGCCAAAGCATTGTTATTTCCGATAATTCTTTCGCTAATTGTTCCTTCACTTTATTCCATTCATACGAATCTACACACATATTTGGATATAATTCAGGCTTGCTCGGCGGATTTATACTCCACAAACTCCCTTCGGAAAGAACTGATTTGTACCATGAAATTGCTTTAGAAGTTCGCTGGATAAATTCAAGATCCCGGTTACTAAAATCGATTACACCAAGTTTTTCAAACGCGGAAACTCCAGAATAAACTTGCTTACCTTTTGTATAATTCCATCTTCTTCCAAGAATATAACTTTTTTTTGAATCGAAACCCTGTAATTTGGAAAGAGCAGAATTATATACACAAAGCTGTGCTTTATATGCTGGGATTTTCCCTTGATTAAGTAAATGGATTCCATCGCTTGCTAATTTTAGAGTTGAAAATTTAATATCGATAACACGGTAATGAAAATTACCAGAAACAAGGAAAGGTGCTGGAATGTACAGATCAGGATTTTCGTATTGGTTTCCGAAAATTTGTGGAATATAATCTGAGCGAATCAAAAGATCGGGGATTCCAAAAGTTTTATTTTCGGAGTTTTTAAGAGATCCTGAGCATATTATATGAGTTCCACTTTTCATTAGGTCTTTAGTTTTTTTAATATTTTCCTCACTGTAAAAATTCCCAACACTTTTGACAGTAATATTTCTAAAATCTTCTTGTAAACACTTTATAACCTTTGTTTCAAATTCCATTCCCTTATTTCGAAGGAAATTAACAAAACCACCATTTAACTGAAGGGAAGGAATTCGAACATTTCCATTTTCATTGAAAGAAGTATTTTTATAATACAATTTAAGCCAGTCAACTAACGGATCATTAATCATAAAATTAAATGTTTTTGTTGCTGATATCCAATTTGCATCTTGCGAAGTTAAATTAGTTGAAAGGTTTAATCCCGACATTAATTTTGGACGTTGTGAACGCGTGGAATTAAAAACCCCGGTTAACATGTCATATTTACGTTTCATGTTTTATTTAGCATCTAACTTTTTAAATGTATTCACTTTCCAAAAGTGAATACATAAATTAAAAATTAAAAAAAAGAATTTAAAATAAGAAATGACGTCACGAGATATGTTTGAAGATATTCATAATTATGATGGAAAATTGAACAATTATGAACCAATAAAAAACTGGACTAAAAGTGAGAAAAAACAAATTTTCGAAGAATTAATTAAAATGATTCCAATTGCAAATATAGTTGCAATTAATGGAGTAAATTTGATTTTAAAAGATATGATGCAGTTTGAGGGGAATAACCCAAATTTTGATAATATCAACAATATGGATGCTAGTGATTTATTAGCTGACTTAATTCAAAAAATAAAAGATGGAAACGACGTACTTTCAATTCTTATTGAACAATTAGAGGATATGGTATTAACTGGAGTTTGTCCCCAAGGACGCGCGATCCGTTTTTATCAAATTTTTATCACCCTTAGTTTTTAATTTATTTAAATAATTTCGACCAGTTGTAATTTGAGTTGGAACAAAATCTTTAACAGTTGTTTTCTGAATTCCTGAATTGGTGGTATAAATAAATTTTCGAATCCCTTTGGCTTTTATCATTTCATAACAATCTTTGCACGGAGCCGATTCTCTTGGCGCCCCTTTTGGATTAATTCGAACAATATATAAGGTAATTTTTGCAAAATCTTTTATACCTAAATTATTTAATTTATGTATAACATCGGCCTCTGCATGGCATGTACACGTATTCCGGATAACTCCATCTTTTGAATATGTTCGGTAATTATTAAATCCACTGGAAACAATTTTTCCATTTCTTACTGCAACACATCCATGTCTCATTAACACAGGACTTAATTCTGCCTGACTAATTGCTGACCATAACATTTTTTCATCGGCCTTTGTTAACCAAGTCATAACAAAAATATCAACAAAAGTTTCAATCATTTTTCATTTTTATTTAAAAAATACATACACACAAAAAAATTATCCCAATTAAAGTAAGCGAACATTCGGCAACACATTGCCAAAATACGTTATGTTCTCTGTTTGGAATCTCATTGTTAGCGTTTTCAGTTTCTTGATTTCTCCCGGAATAAGATAAACTTTGGATCGGAGGACCGGCCTCATAGTCATATTCGTCGGTTTGGGCGTATTCATCATGACTACTATCTTGATTTAAAATGTCTTCATCTTTTTCTTCAATTAAGACATGACGACATAGAGGACATAATACTTTTTTTGGATTAAATTCGTACATAAGATCAAAACATTCGTCACAAATTCCGTGATTGCATGGTAATGTTAAATAGTTTGTTTTATTATCCAAACAAATTGGACATGAAATTTCGGCAGGCCGTTTCATTTATTAATTAAGGATACTGAATTTTAATAAATTAATTTTAAATTTATTAAAATGAAACTTGTAACATTCAAAGCTGGTCAATTATTATATCATGGAACGGTAAATAGTTTTCCTCCATAAAAATTAATTCTTCCTGCATGGTTTTCCGTAGATATTGATCAGGTTCAAAATCATATAGCCTATAAATTTTATGGTCAAAAAAATGGAAAAATTATTTTATATAAAACTTTAATAGATTTAAATTTGATGGAGACTTTCGTTTGTTTGTTAATGAACATGGTAATAAGAAACTAAAATTTAATTTACAAAAGGGAGTGTATGGCGATGATATACATGGATATATTAATTTTCCAGAACAAAAAGAAATTATGATATGTAAATATACGGGAAATATTGATTATTTTGGAGAAAAGTATGTAGAATTAGTTCATAAAGTATGTTATAAGAGATTAGGAAAAAATTGGAAGATGAAAAAAAGGAACAAAAAGCTTGTTGTATTATTAATTAACACTTTTTAAAATTTAATAATGAGAGCACGGTGTTTGTATTTTTGGAATTTTCCTCTAGTACAATTATTTTTATGACCCCCCACTCCTCCTCCTCCTCCTCTGCCGTCGCCGTCGGCTCCTGTCCACCCAGCCACGGCTACCTGCCCCGCCA
>Ga0233412_10000234_pt1 | contig 32828 bp, 54 predicted proteins | sample Na_anoxic_4_MG_FD_180667 | JGI IMG/M metagenome (GOLD analysis project Ga0233412, IMG submission 180667) | Seawater microbial communities from Saanich Inlet, British Columbia, Canada - Na_anoxic_4_MG | ecosystem: Environmental > Aquatic > Marine > Inlet | place: Canada: British Columbia... | reverse complement strand
TTGCCATGATAAGTTAAATTATAAGATGAATGCTAGTGTTATGTCTTGAATATGGAATTGATTGACGAAATTAGGCGACATCGTGACGTTAAGCTTGTTTTTGTTCGTGCCGTCAATAACCGCCGTCATGCCTTCGATAAAGCTTGCTGCATCCTCGGCCCATCCTGCCTCTTCCCATAATCCAAACAATGCGACCATTTCAGCCTTAAAGCTTTTAGGTGTGACAATTGGCTGGCCTGCTCCGAAACGATTGCCGTCTTCAGCGAGCTTGTGGCGCGGGAACTTCTCAGCAACCCTTCTGATAATGCTTTGACGCATTGCCGATGCTGTATGAGGTGTATTGATAGACTGATAAGATGTGTCAGGGCTTCCGCCTGCATTTGTCAAGTAAGTCGTAACAATGCGACCGATACGGAAATCAAGATTTGCGTCAACACTGTTAATTGAAGCACCATTAACCAAAAGGCTTTGACGTTCTGAAAAGATACGCTGATCCGATGGAGTGTCACCAATTGAACCGTTGATCTGCAAAGTCTTAAGAGGCCTTGCAGGGTCAAGATTTAAAGCGTTTGAAGTCTGCCCGACTAATCCCGCCAGAGTCAAATAGGCAGGAACAGGAGTGTTTTCTCCTGCGTCAAATACTGACTGATTCGCGCTGTTCTGGTCGTCAGAAAATGCAATAAGATTGCTTACTGTGTCCTTCATCGCCTGCCATACGTGGCCCTCAGTCTGAACGGTTGGCCCGTATCGTCTTTCGACTTCAGCAACAAGCTTGCCAGTGTTAGTGACATCATTATAAGGAGAAACGAATGCACCGTAAACGGTTGTATCAGGGATTGCCGCTATTGCGTCATCCATATCAGGGTCAGTCGCGCCCGTTACCCCCGTTGCTACCGCAACCGAAATACCAGCTGGAAATTCTTCGCCTTCATTAAAGTTAAATCTTACATCAATTGAATTGCCGATTGTTCCCTTGTTCTTTGCTGTCAAGGTTGCAACTCCCAAAGCAGACGCAGCCGATACAGGCAAATCAGTATATTCTGTTACCTTAGCCGCTATTGCTGACGCGACATCTGCCACAGCGTCACCGCTTGCAACTCCTACAGGGTAATGCTTGCCGTTGATATACATGTGAAGTGTTCCGGCCGCTGTAGCCGCTCCCGTAACCGTTGCCTCTTGAGTGCCAGCCGTCGAAGCCGCTGCGTCAGCAAGCGCAATCATGTAAACCTCATCAATTGCGTTATTCTCAAACCATCGAGTCAGCATTTCATGAAGCATAGAACCGACACCCGCCTTTGTGGACGCGTCGCCTGCGCTATAAATAGGGACTAAAGTTTCCGCTGACGCTGTTCCGGCTGCCGTCTTTTGACCGATAAAAACCGTTCTTAAAGGATTACCCGCAAGCCCTTCAATTGCTTTCTCGCTGCTTATCCCGACATATGCGCCTGGAACTAATACATTTGATGCTATTTGTGTCATAACTTAAGATTTTGATTTTTTAGATTCTGAAGGCTTCTTTGTGAGCTTTAATTCGCCTTTTTTGAGCATTCGGATTACTGATTTAGTCTTATTGACTTCGGTCACTCCTTTAATCCAACGGTTCGTATCGCAATTGTAAGCAACTCGGCCCTCTACTGGCTCAACATAAATTTTCTGCATGGTCATAATTAATATTATTCGTGAATGTCTGTCAATTCAATTTTAACGTCTGCCGTGTCAGGATCTTCATTTACTATGATATCCAAATCAAGAGCGTCGAAGTCCTTAAGGTCGTCGTATGGCCCTATCATGCCGAGTCCATCCTTTGAGCTATCAAACGAATAATGCTGAAAAAAAGTGAACCCCCAAAAAACATTTGCCCTGTCTTCATGTAAAAGAGAGTCGTTTTGATACTGCAATACAGTCGAATGGCAATTGACGCTTTCTGAACTAGCCAAAGACGGATCAGGCAGCCAGCCATTTAAAGCAACAAGTAAAGCCATTTTCATTTTTACGACTAATTCCATTGCGTATTGACCGCGCCTGTCGGTTTTATCTAGGTGTAATATAACCTCAAAGCCGTGACGAATTGATTGCTGTAATCCTGTTTGAACTGAATCTGTCACGCCTTCGCCTGGATCCAGTATCACATATAAACAAGGCAATGCTAACTTAGCCTTATCGTCCGCGCTGTCATATGAATCAGCCCCGCCAACTCGATTACTCATGCCGTTTATCGTATCTCTTAAGTGGGTTATTACTTCGCTTACTCTTAAAAATCTCATGTTTGACATTATGCTATTGCCCTCGCTATGTGTTTTGCAATGATTTGATTAATTGCTGGTTCGCTCTCTTCGAGTGTCGGCTTAAGCCAAGGTCGGTCAAGCTTGTCTTCTAAAATTGCGCCATATTTAGCATTCGTATTGACGATAGCGAATCGCTTTGTTGCTTTGCGTCTCAAGCTTGATAAAAGAAATCCTGTGTCGGTTTTTGGTGACTCACCTTCCGCAGATGCTTGATGAACTACCGTTCTGCGCTTATAAAAGAGTCCAGACCGCTTGCCTTTAAGCTTATTAACAGCCTTGCCATGCAAAAGGAAAGAGATTTCCTGCATCATTGGCAGCCTTGCGACCTCAGCGTTTTTACCTAGCTTATTAATGGACTTGCTTAAAGCCTTTAATCCGCTGCTATCTACTGTAATCTTAGTCGACATTACGTCGGTAAAAATTCGTTTGCTGTCACGTCGGCATCTTCAGTATTAGGATTCGCGTAAACATCTTTCTTGGTCGATAACTCACACATCAACAAAAGCTGTCTTTTCTTCTCGTCGCCTAAATCCTGAACCGTCCGAACTCGATAATTATTACCGTCATACTCAATCCAGTTCTCACTTGATATGCCATCGCGGTATTTAATCGTTATAGTGTGAGTGAAATTCGATCCAAGATTCTTGAATCTATCGGCAGCTATCCCGCTTAATTGGCTGATATTAGCCCATATTGACGCAACGTCAGAGAATGTCCCTGTAAGCGAAGACGTTCCAGAAATAGCGTCAGCGAAGGTCTGAAGCTTGACGTATTTATCAAGCTCCCCTATTCGCTTATTCTTTCCTTTGCGTCTTTTGGGCATTTAGATATTCCACATTCTTTTTTGTTTCGCTATATCCAGAATAGAAAATCTTATGCTTTCTGGAACTTCATCGAATGCAACTGGCTCTCTATACTCGAAGTAATGAGTAGCTAATTGCTTGATTGCTGTCTTTATGTCTTCCGGAACAAAGGTTGCGTCAGCCCCAAATCCTGCAACATACTGAACTTGAAAGCCTTCTGCTATTTGACCGATTGACGGCCATGAATAACCAGACTTCAGCGCAACTCTCGCGCTTTCTTTAGCTACATAATAATTCGAAGCATCAACGGTTGTCGAACTGCTATCTTCCGCGAACACTTTTATTGTGGTAACTGAATCAATACGCCCGAATCGAAGGTCAAGGAATTGACACGGTAAAACGTCAGAGAAAGCCGTATAAGTCTTATTGATTAATGCAATGCCCGCAATCTCTTCGAACTGAATACGGGCTGATTTAGTCAGGCTATCGAGCAAGTCATATTCAACCGTTTGAACGTCCTTGATGAATTTAAGCATATCATCTCTCGTCACTGGCTCCGTTGCAGAATCAGTATCAAGTCGATATACGAACTTAAGGGGTTCGGTATTAAACTGGCCCCCTCCGCTCGGCTTCTTGTATTTCCCAAGCATTATTTAGTTTCTTTCGGGCCTTTGCCTTTTTTATTTGATTCAGGTTTTGGCTTTTCAGTCTTAACGCCTGCTTTTTTGCGAATCTCTTCGTCTTCCTTAGCCTTCAATTCTTCAGCCTCTTTCTGCGCCTTCTCCGCCTTGGCTTCAGCTTTCTTGTCATCTTCGCTCGAAAGACGTTTTGCAAATCCGTTTTTGACTGCTATTGCTGCTTGAGAATCCGACAACTCTATTTCGTCACCAGTCTTAAAAGGGACGATATTAATTCCGTCCACTGCGAATTCAACTTCTTTTGTAAATTTTACTTTAGTCATTTTTTTAACATTTAATTGTTTAAGAAAAAGGGAGGACAGCCCAAAGACCGACCTCCCTTAAATGCAATATATATCAGTTAGAAACTTACTGAACAGGCTTGTTGTGAGCGTTGCCCTTTTGCGCTACAATCGAAACAGGAATGCCGTTTGTGTGTGTCCCTGTCAGGGTCACTGCAATACGAGCAAAGCGTTTGTTTCCGCGATAGCCGATAGTCTTGATAATGTCATCCTCTGCAGGATCATTGATTGTCAAGAACAGCCCGAGTGCCGCCATTGACTCACCGTCAGGCAATAACACATGGTTATCGTCAGTCACGGCAGTATAGCCAGAACCGAGCGTATCCGATTCCTCAAGCTTAAGCTCGGCGTAAACCGAGCCACTCAAGGTATCACCTGAAACACCAACAGCAACGTCGATGTTTACACTTTCAAACCCCTTTAAGTCAACCCCTACGGAATTGGCGGAAGCAGTAAGAACCTGTGGAGTTAGCAGTTTAGCTGCTAACAGATTATGAAATAAGTCTTTCATTTTTTCCTTTTCTTTTGAATTAAAGATTTATGATTTCAATTAAGTTGAGACAACTTGAAACTTGATTGCTTCTTCACGGCGAACATCGCCACCGATACGCTGCTTGAACTTGTAACCGATGAACGGCTCGTATTTTTCAACGAAACGCTGTAAGTAAACCTCACGACGCTTAACGATGCAATAACCGAAGTTAAAGTCACCGAAGGCAAGAGGCAATGCCCCGCCTGCGATTGCTGGCATGTCTGGACATTCAACAACGCGCTTTCCGAGCATCATTGGTTCAGGCGATTTACTGAAGTCAGTAATCAGTGAGTAATCACCTGATCCATTCTTGAGCAAACGAATTGCGGCTACTGTGTCGGCTGCTGCTAAGAAAATAGCATTCTTGCGATAAATCGCCTTTGGCCCGTGATACAGGTTGACAATACCGTCAGTTGTAAGCGCGGTTGCACTACCTGAGACGATTCGTTCAATCTGGCCTTCGCCTGTTCCTGAAGGATAAGTCAAGAAGCCTACAGGGCGACCCGGAACGTTCCCGTTAAAGAACGCGTCATTTGAGCCAGCTGCGAAGTCTTCGCCAGCTTCAACGCCAAGCCAGTTGTCGATATTCTCGTCAGAGTCTTCAAACATTTCCGCGCCGACAAGAGTAAGAGACTTGCCGAGATGAGCGGTGATTTCGCGCATTCCGCGAGAAGGCCCGCCTGTTTCGGTTGTTGCATCAACTTCGTTGCTCCAAGTAAATCCAACACCACCCTTTTTATTAACAGGGAAGGTTGCGGTATTACCTTTCGGCAAGGTAATGACTTTACATTCCTGTTGGAGTGGCGACAACTCGCGATGAGTTAAGTCGAATGATTCCTGCATTTGATCCGCGATCAGATAGCCCGCTTGAGGGTCATCATTGGAAACAAGAGCTTTAACTTCAACGCCTCCTGGTTTAACGCCAGTCTTAATATACAGCATACGCGCTTCATTAATCGCTTTCTGCTCGGGAGTAACAGCCTTTTTGCCGTCAGCATCCAGAATAGGAGCGCGATTGATTGCAGTTTGCAATTTCTTCAACTCGTCGCGAACGGCTTTTTCGTTCTCGGTTACAAGTTCAGCTAACGCCTTAGTTTCATTCTCTAAGTCGGCAGGAGCATAGCCCTTTGCTTCGATGGCCTTAAGACGCTTGTCATTCTTTGCGTGGAGCGCGGCGTTTGACTGCCCCGCTTCTTCGATAAGAGCTTTTAACTCTTCTATTTTTGTTAAATCCATTTTAGTATGATTTTAATTGTTCATTTTGTTTACTCACCGTTTCGATGAGTGACTTCAAGTCGCAATCTACAGGCTCAACGTCGCGCTGAAACAATACAGATATAGCCCTTTTAGCCTCGGTTTGTGAACAATCAGCGTCACGCAAGATTTGTTCTAAATTCTTTTTCTTCCAGTTTATTTCCTCTGGATCGGTCAACTCCTTAAGTGATTTAACACTTGAGACTCCTGCCTTTGGGTTCATGCCCCATATAACAATTGAGTATTCCCATAGGTCGGCCTTCGTAATATGCCTAATTCCCTTCTTGAAGAATGCGCCACCTTGGGCAATCGTAAATCCTACAGACAGAGCAATCTTGATTTTAAGCCTCTTAGCTTGCATCATCATTGCATGACCTTCGCGCCCTGCTTCTTTTAATAAATTCAATTCAGCCTTAACAGGAAGACCTTTGCTGTCTTCTCCTGCCCATATACCAAAGCCTGCGTTATTCATTACTGATGCTCTGTGGTCAAGCAATACAGGGACTTTTCCTTTGTTCTTTGCGATGGACTCAGCAAAAACCCCAGGCTCAAACATGTCGTCGCCAAGGTCTTTATTTCCGTAAACAGCTGCATGACCTTCAAATTGGCCCTCTTCGCTTACCTCTTTTACTTCAAACTGAAATATTTTTCTATCCATCTTTTAAAAACCTATATGATTATTGTGTAATTTTCAATAAAATTATTTCATCGCCTTCTCTATTCTGTCGAGCGACTCGCTTATGTGTGTAAACTTTTCATCGCTGACAGCTTGAATCCTCTCGATTACGACAACCCTTTCCTTGAGCTTCTCCCCGTCTTCCGCAGAATAGGAAAACGTTAGGCTGTAACTGAACAGTGATCCTATTGCGACCACTATTGCAGCATAAGCTAATTTAGAAGGCAGGCTCGCAAACCCGCTTATTACTTCATTTTTTGCATTACTTTTTGGCATAGCTAGTTATTTTATTACTTTCGCAGCACCACAGCCGAAGTGAAAAAAGACTATCGCGCTGACTCCGTGCTTAATGTAAGGGGTGATTACGAAGCCTTCCGCTACTACGGATTTTATCTCATCACCAAATTTAATTAACCCGAATAAGTATTCTTCAGGCTTTGATTCGTAAAGGTATGTTACGGGGATCCAGTCGCAAAAAGCCACAATCAACAATCCAATGAATGCCGTAAAAATAACCGCAGCCACTATAAATCGTCTTGACCATGAATCATGAGAACGCTTTGCAGCTTTGTCGGCTGAATCATCATTGCCCTGTTGCTGCTTAAGTGACATCTGGACGGTAGAGACAAAGTTTGCCTGATCCTGTGCTCTAAGGCGTATAATAGCACCTATAGAGCCAGCCACAAGGCCTGTGATCATCTCTGATGGAATATCGTTAAGCATTTTTATTGTCGTGACTGCTAGCTAGTCCGTTCTTCTTCTCCCATGACCTTGCTCCGACAGACCCTAATAGCCCTGTTAAAGCAACCATCAAAGGCCCTGTGTCCATTGTAGGGATCTCTGAGGCATTGAACTCAACCCCTGTGTATTTCGAGACTACAACGAAGCAGAAAACAAGAAACGGCTGAATTAAGAACAAATACCCGAAAGCACTACTGATGACCCAACCGAAATAAGGCCTCCATGCAGAGTCGAGAATCTTTTTTAGTAATGGGTTATTCATCCGAAATTACTCCGTTGGTTGCGGTAACTCAATGTCGACTATGACAAATTTCGGGTCTGAATACTTCTCCAACTTCTTGACCTCGATCAATATAAGGTTATTCACAAAATCCTCTGAACCCACCCCTGTTGTATTCGGCTGATTAGCGTCTAGGTCTGGGAGATAAATCCTATCATTTAAAACACTGCCGAACTCTCCCGGATCTTGAGCGACAAAAACCGTTTCATTTGCCCATGTGATCAATATAAACGTGCTTTTAGCAAAGTCCATCTTGACGGTGGCAACCTGAACGATGTTCCCTGTCTCGGTGTCCTTAAGAACCTCAACTGCGTTTAAGTTAGCAACCATGACGATTGCGATAAATAATGATAGTAATAGTGTTTTCATGATTGTTTTATTGTTAAATTAAGTTTCGCCTAAATACGTAACCGTGAGATTTGCATATTCCATTGTATATTCTATTGAGCCTCCATTGTCGTGCCTAACCCTTATATCTAGATCAAGAGGCGCGCTAGTCACATCCAATATGCCAGAAAATGAAGCTGATCCAACATCGCCAGCAACGCCAAGCTTGCGCACAAAGTGCAATGCATCAACCTCAGTTCCGTCAAGAAATGCTGCAACAAAATAGGTGACATTGTTCGTGTCGCCGGTAAAGGAACTATTATGAGACACCATATAGTATCCTGTTTTTGTTATGGTGATTTTATTATTAGCCACATCTGCAGTGCAATTAGAGCTTTCACCATTATTCGCGAAGCCTGTAACTTTAACATAAGAAGCTCCTGTCACTATGCTCTGCGCTGATGCTCCTGCATCATGAACGTGGATATTGGCAAAAGTTCCCGCTTCTGTCACTCGACCCGATACAGCTAAATCACCATCCGCATCAAGCTCCATGACCTGATTAGAGAGAGCCGAGAAATCATGACTGTCTGTTGGGTCAGAATACCATACATGTGATTTGTTTCCGTCTACCGTATAAAGTGAATCTCCGTAGCCCTGATTATAATGATGAAAAGTATTCACGAAAGCCCCTGAACCTATCGTGCTTGCCGAGCTTGTCATGCCAATTAATCCGTAGTAACCCAGATCATTCTCGACCTGCAGCACAGCCCCGGCAACGGATACCGCGTCAGAATTTGTATTTTTGATGAACTGACCAAGTAACCCGGCATAGTCGGCTGTCACAGATTGGTTGCCTACATCTGATATTAGCCATCCTGACCCCTGAACGCCTCTTGCTCCTCCGTCGGCTCTCAAAATCTCGTTATCAGGGATAACCGAAGAAGATGTTGTTGTTGTCGCAACGTCAACCCCGTCAACTGTGCCTCCAACCGTCATGCTACCCGTCACATCAAAAACATCAGTATCAAACCTCGTCAGCGAAGTGCCAGAATCATTGTTCGCAAAGGTCATCGGTTGGCCTGTTGCAGTAGGCAAGGTAAGCGTTAAATCAAATCCCGACGCTAATGGACTCTGGAATATGTGATCACCTGCTCCTGCCCCCGTGCCTGCGATGTAGGTTAAATCGCCACCAGAAACAGAGTGGGTTATAAACCCAGTTAAATAAAGGTCATGTGCGTAAATCCTACCCCACTGTTTATTATTTAAGCCAAACCATCGGCTATTATCTGTGTCTGGTGTTACTGAAGTATAGAATACATTACCCCCACCCTTGAATAAGTTTGAGGCTGCGCCCGTTATTGTCAGGGTGCCGGAGGCAGAGAGAGTCCGAAGTTCAGGATCTATAGTGATAGTATTAGCTGAAGTGACAGACCCCTCAAATATGTGAGTTCCTGCCACAGTCCCGCTGCCTGCTTTATGAGTTATGTCTGCCCCGTCATCAGGATCAGTAATCTCAAACCCATTGACATCCAAATCCCCGCCCAATTGCGGAGTAAGATCCTCGACTACATTCTGCAAACCCCCAACAGGGCTACTCGTTGCGGTCGTCAGAGTCTTGGTTGAATCAGCAAACACAGTGACTTGATGCAATGTGCTTGTGTCTTCTTGTAATACAAGCGTTGGAGCCTTTAGACCTATGTCAAACGGAGTTGTCGCATCTGGAACAACATAAAGAGTTCCGCGACTCTGCCCGAAAGCAGCTACCGAGATAAGAAGGATTGATAGAAATGCTAGTGCTTTTTTCATATTAATATAAAATTGTTACAATTGAGCCTAGAGGAACAGATGTCCCTGTCGTGACCTCTTGAGTATCAGTTTGACTCGAAGCTCTTGCGCTGATTATGCCGTCTTCGAACAAAGTATAGCTTGACCCGATTACATTTGTGGTAGCAAAGACGGTCTGCCCTCCTGCTCCAACAGTGTAAGTGTCGGTCTTTGACGACCCCGGCGAACTTGGGCCAGTTCCCGACCCTGGTGCTGATCCGATAAGTTTCATATTAGGCTAATGTCTGGTTGATTGGTAGCTCGTCCGCGTATTGCTCAACTCTTGCGTCAACAGGCGTTCCGATTGCGATAATCTTAGTTACGGCAAGTGAAGCCCGAGTCACTAGATACTTCTGCCCCGCGTATATTGGAGCACCGACTGAAGCAGAGGCCGTGTCACCGTCTTCGGTGTATCGAGCAATCTCTGTTCCCGGCGTTCCAGAGAAAGTAATCTTCATTACGTTTGCGTCTGCCAGTGGTGTGCCTACTAACGTGTTCAGCAATGCGGATGCGCCCGGCAGATTAAAGTTTTTGCCCCCGCCTGCGATTGGTTTTGTAAATAAGTCGTAATCCATGATTTTAATTCCTTTCTTAAAGTTTAGCTCTTTCGGTGGCAATTTCAGCGTCTTTGGCTTCGAGCCATGCTTTACCGTCTTCTGAAATGACGGCTTCGCGCAATCTTCGCTGGGTGATTTCCGCCTCAAGCGTTGCAATTTCGATAAGCGCGTCGGCCTTTATCTTCTTTCCTTCATTCAGAATAAAAGAACCTTCATCGTCCAGTGTGTAGTTTCTGAAATCAACAGGAATGTCGTCGTTTTCTTTTAAGAAAGACTTAACTTCTTCGCCGAGTATCTTGATGCCATGCGCTATAATCTGCTCGTCAGTGAACTTTGGCGCGCAATTCAACGAACAAATAACGCCATTTTTTAAATATACTAATTTTTTCATAATTTTATTTATTAGCCGCCGATTACGCTTACAAGATAGCCTTCTGTGTTTATTTCTGAGTCATGGAAAATCGTAAAAGATCCAACTGCTCTTGACTTAACAATAACATTCGGATTGAAAGCGATCGGTGATCCATCTCGTTGAGTGATATGCACCATGTAATCCGTATTACTTGCGTTGCTCGTAAAGGTTATAGTTTTTAGATCAGTGCCGTCGTCGCTTACTGACGTAACGTTCAATGGCGTTCCTGATATAGCTCCTGCAATGGTAAAATCTACATAAGCAAATACGTTAGACGACCCGCCGCCCGCCGCAATAAGGGCGTTAATGGCTAAAAGCAATTGTCCGTCGTTGGTCTTGCTTGGGGTGATACTTCCGGCTGTCAAGACTGCAAGGATTTCGTCTTGCATCATATTCAGCCACCATGCAGGGACAAGAGTTCCCCCTGTCGGGTCTGTATCTTGATACCATTTGGGTGATCCGGCTGCTGGCTTTGCTGGTTTTATCGCTACTGCGTCTGATGTATCTATTCGGAACATTATATTTTATTTACATTATTAGCGTGAAGAAATCAATCTTATTTTTAAGTGAAATCGTAGATGATGTATTGAAATGAAAGTTTAAAATGCTCTAAGATGCAGACAAGCCCAGCATTACCGCATGAAAATAAAGGCTCTCCCGCTCCCGAGCTTCCCGCGCGAAAGTAATTCGGCTCAACGCATGTTCCTGATATTTTGATTGTCGATAAATGAACCGCGCTATTTAACTGCTCGCCCGCTCTTGATGATCCAGCCCTAAAAGGCTTTAATGTTTCGGCTGTCACATCAAAACCAAATAATGCCGCGATTTCCTCAAAGAATGCAAGATTCGCATAAGGGCCAATATTGAGCATAGCTAAAACCATGTCCCGCCGTTCTTCGCGTGTCGGTAACTGTTGGCCGCACAAAGGAAGGCCTAGAATACGCTCCCAATCTTCAAGAAATGCGCCTGTTTGATCTGGCATCGCTTCAATTAACTTGGCTTTTGCCTCATCGTCAAAGCGTTCAGGCTCAGCAGCCATTCCATTAAAAAGCTTCTCAAGGTTACTATCCTGCCCCTGCTTAGGGTGTAATTTACCCTTTGGCCATAGCTTGAAATGCGTTGATGTGTAGTCTCGCGCCATTATGCAAAGGTAACAGTCCCGAGCGTGTGAAGTTCTCCGACTGCCGTTGTCTGGTCAGTTGTGGGCGCGGTAAGCGTCCAGTCAGTCAAGCCTGGTATTCTTCCCATTGCCTCGAGCATATCGTTATATTGCAAGGTTCCGCCTTCTTCGCCTTTTCGCCTCATTAAATCCTGAAGCTCTGCGGTTGTCGCTGCCTGAGTAGTGGCATTGCTAGGCACTATTGTTACGTTAAACGGGATAGGGTCAGCGACGGGAGCAAGAGCGAAGAACTCCGCGCCTGCGGGGTCTATCGGTTCGATATAGTCTTGAACTGCCGTAACATCACCAGCTTGAGGGATTCCGTCGGCGTATGTGTCGTGCATTGCGAAATATAAAAAAACCTGACTCCTGAGAACTCCGTGAGGGCTTCCGGGCGAATACGTCCTTAGCCATGTCCTTGTCACGTCAACGGCCTCGTTTGCCCAAACGGCATAATCATTGTCATTTCCGCCCTGCGGGGGGTTGCGAAATGAATCAAGCACTCTGTCGCGTATCTCTTCGGTCGTTTCCTCATCGCGTCCACCTGTTAAACCTGCAGCCTCAACAACTGCGTCAGCGTCAATCCCCGTCGGAGTGCTTACAAATGTCATTGGCGTGGTCGCCGCCTGAACCGTATCTGATCCGAAATCAATAGAAATAACAGGGACATCTTGAGGGGTTGCCGCGATAGCTGTTGCGGCCGTGACCTTATACCTCAGTCCGTCAACGGTTTGCAATTCTGTGTCAATTGGAATAACTGAGCCAGTCGACCCCGTTGCTTCAATGAATCCGCTTGATTGTTCGGCCGCTATGGTCGTCAAATTCTTGATCGTCTTCCAGCGATTAACAAATTCCTCGTCTGCGGTGTCAGGAAAAGGCTGGTCAAGTATCCAGTCAAGGACGCCATATAAGCTGTTTATGACGCCTCCGTAAACATCTGACAATATTTTGATTGTCGTCTTTTTTAAGACCTGATCAATAAGGTTAAGCCCCGCGTAAATGTCTTGGCGAATACGCGTTTTAATTGCTGTTAAAGTCGGTTTACTGTATGGCATTTTCTATGTCTCCCCATGCAAAAGCCCATTTAAAGGTTTCTGATTGTTCTTGTGGTCTTTTAATTGTAGCTTCGACTATAATCGAATCTCTTGACTCTGTCGATCTTGAAGCGGTTACGGTTGCGATTTCGGCAACTCCATCGTCAATAAGCCATTTCAAGGAACTTGTGTAAGTCTCACTCAGTCCGTTTATTGTCTCGTTTGTGATCTTGGCCCGGTCATAGATCCATGCTTCAGACCCTAAAGGCTCGTCTTCAAACGAATCCGCCCACCATCCGCCGAGCAAGTCAATTGCATTCTGGATATTGGTTTCAGGCGAAATAGCCGTTCTTGCGTCACTGAACATGCTAAATTCAATGGACGTTCGCAGTTCATCACCAAGATAAATGTCATTATCGACTATCTGAATATCAGAATGAGCCTTTTCTTTGTCGTAAATGTATGAAATATCGTTGCCCATTATTGCGGCCCTCCCGTGTTACTGGATCCAGATTGAACGCCATCATGGACATGAGGAGTAAACGCTATACCTCCTATAGTCGCCTCAGGCGCGACAATCTCCTTGCTTGAATTGATCTTCGTATTGACTTCAATATTACCCCCATCGTCAAGCTTGATAAGCTTTCCAGATGAATCGTAAAGCCCGACTTCTCCCGGCGCGAGCGATGGCCTATAGTCTGGATGCTCTACTTTTAGGATCGTTGCATTTCCGGCGCCATTCAAAACAAAGCCAATTACAACCCTGGATCCAATCGGCGGCATTGTCGCAATCCCGTAATCCTGAATAAACTCAACGCCTGTAATCTTCTGACCCTTGATAAGCTCAACCTCAGCCGACAACTCGCCCGATGCTGATTTTTCCAATTTTGTTAATATACCCCTATACAACATGACTGCATTCAGTATGCGCTCCCCCGTATGTAAGCGGAGAGACAAGGGTTAATTTAGTGGAAAGCTTTCTTGCTTTTGATGTAAATTCAATGTCCCGAATAAGCAAATTACCATCAACGCCCAAATATGGCGAAGAAACAGTTGTTAGCGTATTCACTTCAGCGTCAATGATTTCAGGAATGACAATGTCATACTCGATCGAGCTGCCGTCATTGTATTGCTGTTGCCATAATGCCTCTCGCTCTGCGTCGCCTATCTCGTATTGATTCGGTTGGAGCTTGTTAAATGGTGCATAACTTGAAGAAAGACCCTCTTGAGACTGTAATACTTTCTCAGCGTTCAGGAATGCCGAAAATCTGGATTGAGCATAGATGTTGTAATCTGAATGCCGCCTATCAAGGTCGATCCTGATTGCCATATCAGTAACATTCTGACCCTCGACGAATGAGTAATTCGATTGCTTCGCGCTCCTTGCGTCGGTCAAAACAATATTTCCGTCGCTGTCGCTGCTTGCGAGTAATCCCGCTTGAGTGCATATTGTTCTTATTATGCTGGCATTGCTCGTGTCGAAGAAATAATTGAACCGCTTTATTGTCGGGCCGTCTAATCCCGAAACGGTAATATCGAAAGGCTCAGCAATCTTTTCGATGATCTGCTTTGCTGTCTGTCCTACGAATTCGCCCGTTCCTGCAGGGTATGAATTGGTCAATCGACCTGCTTTATCCTTGCCGGATATCGAAGTCTTGCCCGTCTTTAAGCCTGTCCATTGGTCATAAAACCCTGTAATCTTCTTTTCTCCTGCAATAAGGATCTCAACCTCTCGACCTGCCTTAATCTCAGTAGGCACAGTTCGAGCCTTGAAATTGAAGCCGTCAGAGATGGTTTCCATGCTTTGAAAGACTCTCATCTCGTCAAAGCCTGAAAAGTCCTTGCCTCGGGTTCTGAATATCACTTAAAACCCTCCTCTTGGCTCATATACTACAACGCAGCGACACTGAATAATATTCTTTGCGCTGCCTGTCGGATCTCCCGGAAATAAAAGCTTTTCGCCTCCAACGTCAAAACGCTCGTTCATCTCAACTGGTTTTGCGCGAGATAAAACAGCTGTCTTGTGATGCGTTGATCGCTCCCTTCCGTCGTCTGCATCAACCCAAATCCTCACCAAATCAAGCCCTGTAGCTGTCGCGCCTCCATGACTGCCGACTTGCGCCGCGCTATGGGTTTCTGTTCTGGCAATTGTAATTGCTCTATTTCTGGCAATATCTCCGCCCGTCTTATCTCGGATATTACTGGCTATTTCGCCCAAAGAAAGCCCTTCATCTTTGCCTGCATTGATAGCGCCTTGAATCTGCTTACGGGTGGTTTCGAGTATGTCCGTCACTCGATCGGTCGTAAATCCATTGACAAAAGCTGCCTTGTCAGTCTCAAATATTCCGTTCTCGTCCTTGGTTTCAAGGCTTGTGTCATACATTCCCTTAAGGCCATTTAAGACCCTGCGACCGAATGACTCATACACGTCTGAATAATGCGCACCGAGCAAAGCCTCCATTGGTTCAATGGCTTTTTCCATGAATAGGTCAACATCCATCGTGCCGCTTGAATCTAAATAAGTCTTTTCAGCTTCCTTGCTGGTCTTCTCAAGCTGCTTATACATTCTGTCCGTAAATCCACGTTCAGCGGATTGCATGAGTCTGTCCTGTATAATCTGCTCACGTCGAAGCTCTTCATCTGAGGATTTCGTTTGAACCCGATATTCAAGGCTTTTCTCTGTCTTCGCCGGAGCGGTTACGTCAAAAGTTATGGGAATCTTATTTGATTCGATATAAACAGTGTCGCCGCCTTCGACACCTTCCTCGTCGACCATCGCGCGTTTTTCGTTGATCGTCAGAAATGAGGCCTCATTTGCTCGCTTCCATTGCGCCTCTCTGCGTGGCTCAAGCGATGTAACCTTACTCAAGTCCATGACGAGTTGAAGATTATCGCCATAACGAGGGACAAGCCAATAATTATACTGCCTTAGAAGGGCCTTACCCCATGGCAGGATTGAATCATCCCAAAGGCCGAGCTTTGACTCTGCCATATTATTGTATGTATTGTCGCCGGGGATATTAAGGAGCATAGGAGGGATGCCAAGGACTCGAGCAATGTTTCTCGCCTGATGCTCTGACCCCATTATAAAATCAACGTCCTTCGGGTTGCCTGACATCTCCTGATATGTCATGCCCCCTTCGAGGAACATAGGTCTTCCAGTGTTCAAGCTGCCGCTGTAATGCTCTGTCATTCGAGTTTTTAACCTATCATACGCGTTGTCGTCCAACAATCCATTGCCTTCTTTTGGCGAGTAAACAAGTGCACCGCTTGGTCTTGTGCCGTTCTGAAAGAATCCCATATTCCATTGTTGGGCCTCGTTTGAAATATCAATGCTTCTACCTGCCGCCTGTATTGGCGCGAATCCGTAAAGATCGTTTGTCGGGCTAAATGTGGGCCAGTGGAGTATATTTGATTTGCCCGTGATTTGATCGGCCTCATGCTGGATCTTGCCAGCATTTACACTGTATTCATATCCAGCAATGCCGAACTCGCCCGGCATAATCTTTACTAGATCGGGCTTCAGGAGATACATTTCCTCCAATTCTGCGTCGAAATTATTTACATCACTGCCGCCCGGAACGCCGTTGATATACGGATTTCCTGAAAGAAGCCTGAAAGCCGCTAACGCTTCCATGAACTCCTCTTTACCTTGTCTTGGGTTCGGCTTATCAATCAAATCAAGGATAGTGTGATCTTCTATTTCCCTGCGCGTGCTGCCCTGAACCTCGAACAGTTTAAAGTCAATCTGAGCGAAATTCTTTGCAAATTTGTCGATCGAAGAGAATGCAACGTCATTCAATTCATAGCCCTCTTCAGCTGCGGCCTTGTAGTTTTGCGTGTTGAACACGGGTCTATTCGCGTTATTAGCCCACCTTAGAGGCCAAGTCGGATTCGATTTAAGAAATCGGTTAAAAAAGTTACGAAACATTCCCATTAGTCGAAAGCTAACGGATATTTTATAAAATTTCAATTATAAAGTTCGACCGCTTGGTAATGCGCTTTGCTTTTGGGATAATTCCCATAATGCCCAAACTAGGGCGTCAAACCTGTTCGGGCTGGCTTGGCCCGGTAATCCAGTATAAGAAGTCTGCTCATCCTCAAGCAATGCAAAGACTCCGACATGATGAACTAAGCCTTGCTCGTATAGTGCCGCGATTGGTTCAGCCCTTGTCATCTTACCCCTTGAAGCCCACACAGGCAGAACAGGTATATACGGATCTATAAGCTTAATGTTTGCAACGACCAAATCCCCGCCGTTATTTACTTCAGGAACTATCCTATCGGCTTCATAATTCTTATACTGACCGACTGAAATCTTGCCCCATTCGCTAGGGCCAAACGCTCCTGACGCGTCATTCAGCACATAGAAATGCTTATCATATCCCAATCCTACAGCAACAATCCCGCAATCGTCGATTTTCTGCTTCTTCGCCGTGTCCTTGTTTTTGACATTTGGGTCAAGCCCTATAACGACCCGTTTTAAGTCGGGAGCAACATCAACTCGATAAGGGTCAATCATGGTCGATTGTTTCCATAGGGCTAATTCGCTCTCGTCGGTCGGCTCCCCGTCATAGATATGCCGATAACGGGCAAGATTCATTCGTTTAAGATTCTCCGCCTTGTCAACGAATGACTGAGCCAGGTTGTCGAGATTGTCCGTGTAATGCGTGTAAATGTATGTCGTATCTTCGCAATGCCCCGCAAAATCATGTTTCTTATTGCGCTCCTTGAAGAATCGCTGCCAGATCCAGTGCTTTCGATGAGAAGGATTCCATATAATAATAATTCGAAGCTGAATGCCTGTTTCTCGAATCGAATTATCAATAGTGTCAAATATGTCCTGATCAATAAGCTCTTCGGCTTCCTCAATGACCCATGTCGTTACACCTTTCAATGATTTGAGGGCTGCAGTCTGATTGCCCTGACTTGTCCTTATTCCTCGAAAGAGTATGTCTGACCCGCTTGTTGTGTTGGCAATGCGATCTTCGGTCTTAGCGTGCTTGAAGTGCTGTCTTGCATTCTGGATGTGGCCAGTATCCTCAAACATGTCGATCTTCTCGAAGAATTCCGGGATAATCGAAAGTTCGGCCGACTTCATTGTCCAGCGAGTATAAAGGACTCTGTGACCTGGTTCGTATGATAGCCCAGCAATAAATGAGCCGACCCCGTGAGATTTGGCCCCAGCCCGACCAGACGACAATAGAACGTATCTATTTTTCGACTGATATAAGGGCAGAAGCTTGGGGTCTAGTTCGAAGGGCATTTTTCCTCATACCCCACAGCCGCCGAACCGCAATACATCTTTCTTGCGGCCCAACATTCGACATCCATATGATGTTTGATGTCTTCGCCTGTTACGGGATTCTTCCATTTGAATTTACACTTCGAGTGCTGTGGCTTCTCGTGCTTGTTGCAGAACTTACAATTTACGCAGAATTTCATTTTACGGCTCTAATGTTACCTTCCCGAACAACGCCCCATTCAGTGTAATACTCAAAGCCCGTCGCAGTCGGAACACCCCACCCGATAACAGTCTTAAGCGTTTCGCCGTTATTGACGAATATTATAGTCTGTCCTTTAGAGTATTTCATTGTTCAGGTTTAGCATTATTTGAGGGTTTTGGCAATCAGATTAACCTAACCGACTCACGGCTAAATGATAAGCTACTGAACCCGAACTCAACAATTACTTCATTTTTCACATTAAACCCAATAACTTTACCAGGGGTGTTCAATCCTGCAACCTTCACTATATCATTCTTTTTGAGATCCTCGATGTTCTTGCTCTCGCTCGAATCCACATACTCAGCTGGCAACTTAATTGTCCCTCTTAGAATCATGCATTTAACCGCGTGAGTATCAAGAAGCTTCTTTTTGCAATCAGCCTTAAACGTCGAAAGCTCACCCTTAAGCCCTTTATTCTCTTTTGTCAGGTCATGAATTAAGAATTTCAATGCCTCTATCTCGTTCCTTAAATGTTTACGGCTTCCGTATTTCGGCGGAGGTGGACACGGCGGGCAAGGGGGTATGTCGTTAGGGGGCACTGGTCTTAAGCCTGTCTCTGAATCCGAGAACAGCGAAGCGCATGTCTTTAGTAATCCGCAAACTATAAACGCAACGAATATTATTACCGAAAGCATACTCATTGTTACTATTACTATTTCTTGATTATTCATAAAACCCCTCCCATCCTTTTGGTTCTGGATATTTGTCTATATAGGCTGCTTGCGCGACGAATGACAAGCTGTTCCAGTAATCGCGCCATGCAACCTTGTAATCGCCAGCCTCACCCATACACCAACCGTCAAACCCATTATCAGGAAACTTAAGCCAAAGCGGCAACATCTCACCGCCAACCACCTTAACCTCTTCAATCCCATTCGACCTCATAAGAAGCTCGTCGACTTGTCTCTTGCAGTCTTCGGCCTCTCCGTCTGAGTCGCAATTGATGTCATAATAACCCCCGCCTGCCTTATTTACCCTAGCTCGGGTATTTGCCGATATAGTGCAATCAACAACATGATCCGCATTAATCACATGCCCGTCTGGTAATTTTATGAAGTTAGACATCTTTTCCTTTCGTTATCCGAATAAGAGAGGGTCCTACGTCTGATATTCTCCCTGTGTCCCATTCAATCCGCAATTCACTCGTCGTATAGAGCAGGCCTATAACCCTGCCTTTTTCGTTCGTTTTTACATGAACAATTCTGTCGTCAATATGCCATGCGACGGGGTCTTGATCTGGTCTTGTAGCCTCTGACTGCAATATGACAAACTGCTTCTTTATCGGCGGCGGCTTGTCATCCACTTCGTTGTCTAATTCAAGATGTAAGTCTTCGAGTATCTTTGATACTGCTCTTACATCGAGCGCGTTACGTTGTAAGACCATCTTAACGAGGTCTAGAGGTGCTTTTTGTTTTCCCATATATTTCTTTCTTGTTTAATGTTAAAACCCTAGAATACATACGTATTTATTCAGGTCAACTCTTTTTATTCTTTTTTCTCGCTGCCAGTGTTTTAGCGTTCTGGCAGACAAATTCGATAGGGGACATTGCGATGGTGCCGGTGTTGTTTACGTTGAGTTCTTCGGGTTCGTTGTCGCCCTGCATGAGGTTGTCTAACTTAATCGCCTCCATTTTGCTAGGCATTTTCAATACTTCCTTCTTGCCTCCTCCTGGTGTCATGGTTCGGGTTCGCTCTTGAATGAGGTGTTTGTTTTCTGGATTGTTTAATTCGTCGACATTGGTGCGCAATACCTTCGCGATAAACTCCCGCTTTTCCTGCCTAGATAGAGTGTTCTTTGTCTCGGAAGCGTGCCTTAGCTGCTCGACCTTTTCAATGACCATAACATTACTTAGCAGTCTAGTTGCTGCAGACTGTGCCGCATTCTCACTCCTAACCCCTTTATACGCAGCAAGATAAGATTGAGTATTGTTCTTCCCATTCGCCACGTTTCGACAGAACGCCAATTGCTGCGAGTTTAAAGCCTTTTTAGCGGTCTTTTTCTTAGCTGTTTTCTTTGCCATCTTGTGCCTTTCCGTCGAATATTGATTGAGGGTCAACGCCGACCATTTCAGCGTATCGGCTTATGATTACATCGCAATATTTGGGATCTAATTCCATCATGCGGCAGTCGCGCCCTGTTTTCTCGCAAGCGATGAGGGTTGACCCTGAGCCGCCGAATGGCTCAAATATAGAATGCGCATTCATCATCTTGATTGCCTTTAGTGGTAATTCAATAGGAAAACAAGCCTTGTGATCTTCCGCTTGTGATCCAGTGTTACTGATTGCCCAGTGATTCCCGACTACATCGGATAACCCTAAGCTTTCCTTGTTTGTAGTAAAGACATAAATAGGCTCCCATTCCCTCATCATTGAGCCTTTAAACGGGATTGTGCTGCTTTTTTTCCAGCATATTTGATCAACTAAATATTCGAGCTTATCGGTTATCTGTAATATATACTCGAATCTTGAATTTGCATTATAACTAACATTCCAAAAAATAACCCCTTCAGTGAATTCAAAACATATGTTTAATACTTTTTTAACAAAATCGACATATTCGTTTGATTTTAGATTATCAGAGTAACCGTCGGAATAAAGTTTTTTAGATTTTTTGCCGTTGAAAATATCCCCGTCGCCTGCTTTTGTGTTTGCGTTATAAGGCGGAGAAGTAAAAACCATATCCGCTTTCTCTCCCCCCATAAGCAACCCAACATCTTTCTCGCTTGTCGAATCGCCGCACATCAAGCGATGTCGTCCGAGTTGATATATTGTGCCTAATTCGCTTTGTGGCTCTTCTGGCGGCTCGCCTGCGCCCGGGTCTTCGCCTCCCGACCCCTCTTCCTCTTTGATCTCGAAATCATCCACATCAAAACCCCAGTCGATCAAGTCTGGAATCTCGAAATTATCCTGCAGCGCTTCAAAGTCCCATTCGCCCGTATTCTTATTGAGCCTGATATTTAATTCACGCTCTCGCCCCTCGTCCAGCTCTACAAATACGCAGGGAACCTCTTCGATTCCTATTTTTGCGGCAACCTTACAGCGTTGATGCCCTCCGATGATGATGTTTTTTCGGTCTGGATGGCTGTTGACGATTACAGGATCCACGAAGCCGAATCCCTCGATTGATTCCTTTATCTTCTGGAATTGTCGATCTGACAGCTTGCGCGGGTTGTAGTCTGCCTCATTAAGGTCGACTATCTTTATTTGCTTTATCTCCATAATTTTACTCGTTTATTTTATATACTGTTCAATTAAATTAATCGCATCATTCGCGGAATGACAAACATTTACGCAATAATTCTGCTTCCTGATTGCCGTAATCCATTTGGCTTGATTCTCGGTCGGCTTCTTACCTGGCATTTTCATTTCAATGTATAATCCATGATAGCCATGCCTTGCAATCGGGAGATTCAGATCAGGAACCCCCTTTTTCTGCCCTTCAGCCTTCATCTCCTTTGCCACCTTGATGTGTCGTCTTCCTCCGTTTGGGCAGGCATGTAGCAGAAACAATTCAGGATGATTGAGCATTACCCCGTTAGCCCACTTGATCACACTGCATTGCATAGCGTGTTCATTTTTGTGTTTTATGAGTTGCGATTTAGTCATGTGTTAAGGTGTTCGACATCCGTATCACGATTTAGGGGTTTTGTCAATTCCCTTAGCCATCGCCTCTTTCTTCATCTTAACCCAAGCAGGCAGCCTTTTCATGAACTCATCAAATGAAATCACATCATAAGCATCCTTATGGATCACTTCTAATGCAGCCTTCAACCCCTCAATCTCCCTCTTAGCCTCCGAGTAAAGAAAAGCTGTCTCAATGTGCTCGGTTGCGGACTTCTTCATGAAGGCCTTTATCTTGGCGACCTCATCCGTGACATCTTCGCACGCCCCGCAGTATTGTTTCGGTTTCCAGCCCTTCGAGCCGTGTATTTTTAAGTATCTGATCATAGTTGTTTTATTTAATATTTTAATCCATCAAATTCGATCTTCTCGCGAGCCTTAAGCAAACATCCGCATTTCTTGAGTTTAATTCCATGAGTCGGGCATTTCTCATTTCTACCGATTCCTTTAATTGCTTTCCTGAGGTCGTCGCGAAACTTCCACGCCTCAAGCGCCTCTTCTCTGGCTTCTCGCCATTTCGGGCAGGCTTCTTTTTTCCTGCGTTCTTCTTGGGCTTTCATTGCGATAGTGCAGCCGAATGCAATTGATAGCGTGTCGTCCATTATTTTATCAGTTTAAATGTTACATTAAAGAACCAGTCGCCTTCCTCTTGTTTACAGTCTACCTCTGTGACTTCGGCCTCTAGCGTGGCTTTATCTACTTCCACGTTGAGCCTGTCGCCTACTTTGGCGGGAGCTTTACGACAATAATGCCAGTCTTCCCCCTCGAAGATTCTCAACCTGCCATCAGTGTGTAAGTCAATATCAGTAGGGCAAAAATCACCGCTGCCTGTAATCGGAAACCTCTGCACAATCTGCCCTGTCTTTTGGAACCATGAAAGCTCCTGTTGGTTTAGTTTTAGGTTGGTCATTGCGAGTCCTTTGCTCTTTTATACAACTCAGCGTTTTCAGAATCCTGAAGCTCGCATTCTCCACGCAACAACACAGGACAATCTTCATTGCATCCGTAAGTCATTCCATATCGACCACATTCTCCAAGAGCAGACGAACCCATTGCCCCTACGTCCACCTCTGTTATTGTTCTTGCAAAAGCTGTATCACTCATCCTACTCCCTCCTGTTTTGGTTGTTTTTTATAAGCCTCTAATTCATCATCTGTAATTTCACCCCTAAGATATTTTATTAAAACTTCATCAGGAATGCCTTTTAAGCGAGGATCTACACTATCCCTTATGATAGGTTGCTTACCTAGCCTCTCATTCAGCAGGTCAGCTATGAGTTGGCCGAAGTTATCCTGTATCTGAGGTGCATCTTTGACGTGCTTGATATTACCCCATCCTCTAATATCTACAGCCCTATTATTATCAACACACCAGATCATTTGACCATAGTTATCATACCGAAAGGGCGGCTTATAAAACTTCTTTATCTCTTCTATCTGTTCTTCAGTCATTGGTTTCCTTTGGTTCGGGTTCTTTGAGCCATTGAGATACTCTTATGCCATCTTGCCACATTGCTCTTGATGCGGAATAATATAAGTCAGTTGTAAACGTTTCTCCTGTCATAACTGCTTTATAATTGTCGTCTTTCTCAGGCAACTCATCTTTGCAAAGCTTCCATCCGAACTCCTTCAGCTTGGCGTTCTCGGCTTGGAGTTCTTTATAGTCGTCATAACGAACATATATCCCAGTTTTATTGTAATCCATTGGGCGAAAGCCTCCAGAGTCAGTCCCGCAAGGATTATATCTTTTTATTAAATCACTCATAGCCCCCGCCCTCCAATGTTCAGATCAAACGCCTTTACGATCATATCACAATACAGATCATTGACCCGTTTTGCATCAAATGATTTCGTTAAATAGACCGCAAACGCCCCCGTGTCGTTATGCTCAGTTAATCCTAGATTATGCTCTTTTGCGAACTGAGAGAATTCGATAAACTTCTGCATCTCTTTTGCGGTGTCGAATATTATTAATAGTTTGTTCATAGTGAAAGCCCTATTGTTATTATTGTTTCTGAGCCGTAATCGACGGAACGAATCCAGCGAACACGAAGGTATCGAATAGATTCATCCCTCATTGTGACCTTGGTTGCCGTGCCGATTAAGTCAGGCATGTCGGAATACTTAATTCCCGACCCGTCCACGTCGAGCGAGTAAGAAACGCGTCCTATGTCACCGAATTCCTTAACGACGCAATTTGACGGATATATAATATCCTCACATTTCAAGTCATAGCGTTTGCCATCTATAACAAATGATGCTGTCCCTGAATTCTTCGAACCCTTGTTCATAACGCCTCCCTCAATTCATCCGTCCAATGTTCCTGGATTTCTTCTTTCAAATCGTCGCCATTTTTCAGCGATACGGAAAGAACCTCAAACTCTTCTTCTGTCGGAGGCTGAAGCGGTGGCCCGCCTCGTCCGTCAAAATCGCTCGCGGGTTGCGCTGGCGTGTAATTGAATTCAACTTCAATTTCTGCTATCCCCATCAATAGGGTTACTGTTTTTTTCATGGTGTTTTTGAGTTAATTGTTAAGTTATAATGAATAGATTAGATTAAATACGTAACAAGTCAAGTTTATTTCAAATTAATTCCAAATTAAATACCTGGCACGCTTCTTCTGCCTCTGGACTGAGTGGTTTTGTGCGGAAAAAGCCTTTATGCTCAGGGTATTCATTGGCAAAGACCCTCGCATAATACGGAATAAGATTGTTGTCGATTTTGAAGTTTTTATCAGTCGTGACGACATTTGTTTCCCAGCGAATTCTATTTACGATCAAATAAGCCGACAAATTCTTATGACCCGCCGCAATCGCCTCGAAGGTGAACTTTTTGAAAAGCTCGTAAACCTTCGGGTTCTTGGGGTGGAATTTCAGGAATTGTTTTGTTGTTGGGGTTTTCATGATTGAACCCTTTTAAAATCAACAATCCACACCCAAGGGTTAGCGTCAAATCCTAATCCTTGCTTTTCATATATCGAATCCCAAAGCCTTTGAAATAATATATAATGAGCGCCGGGTGATTTACTGCAATCAACGCCCTCTTTTTTGGCATCATCTATTGAAATAGAGCCAATACGCTCAACTCGAATGTTGGTTATTTCAAGGTTGATGCGTGACATCCATTTCATCATGAATATTGACGGTCTGCATTTTCCGAAAGAGGCAGAAGAAAACACTGCATGATGATTTGCTTTTTTCATCGAACCATCAGATTGATACAAGATAGGATCGCCTAAATTCAGGCGCGAAGGCTTAAACATATCAACATTACATAGCGTCCTGTAATTCTCTTTAACCCAAAACCTGTCGCCTACTTTCCCGAAAGGGCATTTCACGAACTGAGATTCTTTATCATCGTAATGGAATGCAAAAAAGTGATTACCTTCATAGTCGACATGGTTCTGTTTTTGGATATTCTCAAATATCTCTTTTTGATCCCACTCGCACATGCCTTTTGGTTGGGGCTTAATAATTCTCCGAGTCTGCGTTTTACGTCCATCTAAGATAGCCTTCACCATCTCAGTGTTAAATAATATCGGTCTTTCTTTCGTTTCCATATTTCTCCTTGTTTATTGTCAGTGTTAAAACATTGTCATTTGCGCTGTCTCACGCTTGATGCGCTCGCAGGCTCCATTATAGTAGCTTTCATCCAGTTCACAAGCTGTTAGCTCATGTCCTGCGTAATGGCAGGCAATCGCTATAGACCCGCTTCCGAGATGGGTGTCTAGGATCTTGTCGCCTTCTTTGGCGTAAGTCTTCAGGATCCAGTCATAGAGTTTTACAGGTTTTTGCGTTGGATGGATGCGCTTTTCATTTAACCGCTTATTTCCTTCCGCTCTAGATCCGTCTGCGTTGGATCCCTGTAGCATTCCATTCCACATATAAGTAAACATCTTTACGGAGTCATGCATGCTACAGTAAGCAATTTCACAATCTGAATACGTGGACGCGGTTTTACATTTATTCCATACGATGCGACCTAGGCCTATGTTCTCGATCGGGTAATAGTTTATCCCCCATATAATTTGATTCTTACTAACCCTTGAAAGCTCATTGAAATATTGCTGATCTGGAATTTTCCATGTTCCAAGTTTTTCATAGCCTCCTCGATCGACTCCGATGTTTGAGCATTTGCCGCCATAAAAACCTAACTTATTTGGTCCGTCGAAATACGGTGGATCCGTTATGGCCAGCTCGAAATGATTATCGTCAAACTCACGCATCATCTCCATGCAGTCGCAATTTCTTATGTCTAATAAATAAGTCTTCACCCCTGAACCCCCCTAAACCCGTAATCAGTAGTATTGCAGTCAATCACGGTGTTTCGATCCCTGACGAGCCGTGAAGCAATCCGATTGTCGATCTTATCGGCTATTGCATCAATCGTCATGTTAGAATTTATTAAAGTCCATTTACCAAGCCTTGAGTCAAGAATCTCGAACCACTTTGATGACATAAATTCGCTGTCCATCTCTCCCCCTAAATCATCTATCACAATAAAATGATCATTTCGTATCGGATGCATAATGCTAAAGTCGCCTGATCGCAGGCTTTCTGCTATGCCAGAAGCCTTCCAATAGCTGATATTGTAACGCTGTGATATTTCAACATCATACGAGCCGTCGGGCTTGCCCATGTAATAGCGATGATACGCTTTAAAATATGAATACATTTTCGCGCATAGGTGTGTTTTTCCTGTCCCGCTTGATCCGAGCAATGAAAGCCAGTGAGGGCGTTTGTTCTCGACTAATTCAGCCATGAACGAAGCTGACTTTGCTTGCATTATTTCAAGCGATGAATCTTTCAGCGTTTCAAACTCTAAATGCTTTAAGAATCTACCGCTCATCTCTTGGATTTTCTGGACTGATGACGAGGGCGCGGTAGCTGCCCTTTTCAACGGCTTCGTTAGCAGCTCGCTGATTGCTTTCGGTGTTCCGGTTTGATTTTGCATTTGGTTTCCTTGGTGTTTGTTCTCTTTTCTGCCATGTTGAAATCGAAGCCTTCCATGACTTCATTTTATTCTTTCCGACCATCCAGCCTTTAGACTCGTAAAAATTGATAAAGTTTTCAGCATCCACTGAATAGCCTTTTAATGAAACATATTCCTGAACTTCAGAAAGAGAGGGCGGAGTGAAGCGACTACTCTTTTTATTATTCGAAGATGAAATTGAAGATGAAGATGAAAGAGAAGAGTTGCTTTTTTGTTCAACACTCGTTGAACGTCCGTTCGATGTTATTGACTTAGAGCGACTTAACCCACTTGCTTTACCTGCTTCAGAGCACTTTTTACGCCTATTTAACTGCTTGTTTCGCTCAACCAAAAGCCTTTCATTTGTAATGTAATTCGGCTTTGTTGGGTGTTCGATAAAGCATTGTTGAACGTTCGTTGAACGTTTGTTCAATCCACTTAATGACAAAAATGATTGTTCGTCATCTGGTATGCCATCATTCATCCAGTCAAAGCAAAGTAGCCTTATGTATGCACCTTCTTCTTCGAGGGTCATCATGGTAATTCTTGGCGACGAAAGCCAATCTTGAGGATAGAATTGGAATGCGGGACTCTTTGCCATTACGTAACCTCTTTCTTGCAATTACTTCTTAATGCTGTATTTCCAAAACATCCGTAACCAACCTCAATGTAATCCCAAGGCGAGCTTTCATCTTCATACTTATCCTCTTCTAATCTTTGAATAAAGGTGTCTCTCAGATTATTGCCGACTTCGCTCTCTTTCCATCCTTCATTGCTTCCATCGGGGATTAATATTATTGTTCTGTATCCGTTTATAACCCTACCGCTTATCATAAACATTTCAGGCGGATTATTATTGTCAAATGGATTTTCGTGTTTTAATTGAGATATCCAAGCAACCATTCTTTCAAAACAATCATTATTCCATGTTGTCGCGATCACTGCATTATGATTTATATTTCCCATTTCTATACCTTCTAAAAAGCGAAAGCCCCTCAGTGTCATGCATTGCTCGAAAGAGTTTTTGCCTGAGAAGCCTTCTAAATTTTGAGTATAAAAAAACTCCTTCCTAATACATGACAATGGCAAATCTATTGCATTAAAAACAGAAGTCAACTCTTTTTACAAAAAAAGAACCGAAAGATTTCTCCCTCGGCTCACATACTACCCCTAGTATTACTAATATTAAACAAGACCGCTATGATGAATTAATGAGTTATTTAGTCAATAAAAAACCTTCAATAATTATTACTCGCAAAACCCACTCATGCACCCAATTGCCTCATTAACTATTCCGTCTTCATCGGTAAAATGTCCCTTAGCTCCTTTTCCTGTCATGCTCCACTTTACAACATCATTAATCGTGCAAACCATCATTTCTCTACCATCTTTAGTTTTTATTTGCTTTGTCCTGAACCTCTCTGGTATATGACTTGCCGGGAAAAAACTTGAATACCTCCCGTATAACTTTTCAAATTTTTCTTCTGCTTCCCTGATCATATCAATCCGATCTGGAAACTTTATTGCAATTGTCCTCACCTCAGCTTTGCGCGACATAATACAAGGGTAGCAACCGACTCTCTGAGAACCAATATCATACAACGGATTAAGAGGGAACTTATGCTTTTCATGAATAGATACAACATCGGTGTATTTCCATTTTATAATGGGCCGCCACTGTGGATAGACTACATTAAATCCAGCCATATCCCATTCTGGCATATTCTTTCGATCTTCGCTTTCATCGGCCCTTACCCCAGAACAGCTAATGACTTCATATCCATCATATTTTAATTTTTCTATATAATCTTCTGTTGGATATATTTTTAATACCTGCGTACAGAATCTTGCTTTCGTAGATGGAAACCTTTTTTTCTTCAAAGCCAATTCATAGAAATCTAATTCAGGCTTTAACGTAATCACTGGATGAATCTCTTTATTGATTTTCTCAACGTGAGCATATGTCCAGTCGTGCTCATTTCCAGTATCGCTAAATGTGCAGATTATTTTATCCTTTGGAATTCCAGAATCATGAAGCATCCAAAGCAATAAAGCTGTTGAGTCTTTTCCGCCAGAAATCCCACAAAGATATCGCGTCTTTTCTGTTGTCCGTGGCGGCTTCATGGCCTCGCATGGGCCAAAGTCTAATAAGTCAGTTTTCATAATTCTGTTTTCATAATAAAAAACCGCCAACAATCACGACTCACGGCCACCATAGCCACATGATTGAAGGCGGGTAAAGTTAATTTCCTATGAAGTCAAATCTCCATCCTGTTTTAATCGGAGTCAATGAGTATGTGTTGAAAATCGGAATCCCTAATTGAGCAGCAAGAAACACTTCTATTTTCGCTCCCCTTGACTTACTCCACCCTTCAAGAACAACAACCATATCGCAATCAGCAACCATCTTTATATCTTTCCTCATGTAATAATCCCAATCCTCGCCGGTTCCATGCTCGGCAGGGTTCAAGACTTCATAGCCTTCCGCTCGGAGCTTGTCGGCAACCTTATTAAATGCAGGGAAGTTAAAATCTTTAATGCCTGTCATTGGGCCAGAAATGTAAACCTTTTCCTTTTTAAAAACCCGATCATGCGTCGCCCTCTGAGCTTCGAAATCGGTGTTTCCTGTTCCTCTGTTTTTGCGTGGGTTGGTCATTTCACCACCTCCACTTGAGTCTCAATCCGCCCAAGATACAGAGCGCAAAGAGTTAGATCATAGAACGCCTGAATGCTCAAGTCTAAATCAGTCTTAAAATCGTGTCTATCTGTGACCCTGACAAGGATACTTCTATCCTCATATGTGACCTTGAGGACTGTTCCAAATGGGTAATCGTAACTCGCGCAAGTATAGGCACCAGGATCGTAAGGCTTTCCGTTAGCCATTAATCGGCCCTTTAAGCTGTTAGAGTAATAAGTTGTCGATTCAGCATTACAGGCAACCCCGAATACTAGAATAGCAATCATTAGCGTTAAATAGATTGGCAGCCAGTTACGGGACAGCCAGTTTGTTGATTTGCTTAATATTTTCATATGGTGTTATTTGAGTTAAAAAAATAATAGATTAGAATAATTATGTAATTAGTCAAGATTTATTTTAAGCTTTTTTGCATGCTTGACCACAAGCGGATGAGTCAACAATAGCTCAGGCGCGGAAATATTCTCGCCCGATATTGTCGAATTGATCAGTCTTCGCTCTGTAGCGTTCAACTTGATACCCATTGATACGGTGCGTTTACCGTGTTTATTGAGACATTTTCTGCCCGCGTCTTTTCTCCATCCTCCTGAAGCCATAATATTACTCTTTCGGTTTTAGTTTGTTGATTCTGTTAAATAAAAGTTGTTCGCAGGTTTCATGTGTTACTTTAATGTCGTTAAGCTCCTTAATGGCTTGGAGCTTTTGACATGTCTTTTTATGTTCCCTTATTGCCGTCTCAAGAGTCATAGAAGGGATTAAATCGACCTTCGTATGCTCTTTGAGGTGTTGGGCTATTGATTTAGTGCTATTCATTGTTTAATATTCTCCATGCTTTTGCCGCCGTTTGTGGGACAACCCCATTGCCCAAGAGCCTAAGTCTGTCCACCCTGTCGGAAGTCCCATTAGCTGCTCTACCCACGCTGGATTTAATTGTTCTTGGCGCTTCCCATTCGTGTTGAGGTTCTCCTGGTCGGGCTGGGTACATGCCGCAACTACATCCTCTATGTTCCCCTTCTTCCTGTCCTTCGTTGGATCGTTCCGACTCATAGCTTCGCGTGGCGTGGGCCAATTCTTCACCTTGTTGCTCAACCCCTGCTGTTTGCTGTTCTTGCTCCTTCTGTCGCTGCAATCTGGTGTTGGCCAAGATGAATAACCTTTCTCTGCGATGGCTTGCACCGACTTCCTCCGCACTGAATATTCCTGCGTCAACTGAGTAACCCAATTCCTCCAAGTCTGATTTGACTTCTCTGAGTCCGTTATTAACGTGTCCTCTGACGTTTTCAAAGAAGCACCAAAGAGGTCTAATTGCTCGAATGTGTTCTCTGATGAAAGGCCAGAGGTGCCGGGGGTCTTTGTCTCCAAGCTGCTTTCCTGCGACTGAGAAGGGCTGACAGGGATAACCTCCAATGATTCCGTGAACTCGTCCAGAAAACTGTTTTGCAGGGAAGGTTTTAAGATCCGTCCAGATAGGTGCTGCATCCATTTTACCTTCTTCAATCTTTGCAACCAAGTTCGCTTGAGCGAAGGCTTCGATCTCCACATAGCAGACTGTTCTAGCATTGAGGCCAGCGAGTCGTAATCCAAGCTCGATTCCTCCGTAGCCTGAACAAAATGAAATAATGTTTTGGGTATTATTAACATTACTCATTCCTCGCTCTCTCTAATTTAATTCTCATTTCAGCCCGTGACTTATGCCAGCCTGAAATCGACTGAGATTTGATTGTCCCGTTATTTAAGCTCATCCATGCTTTAGTTCTAAAGCAATTCTTCATCTCGGTCAGATCCATGAAAAGAATTTCATTTGCAAGGGCCAAGTCATCTGGATCGGTAAACCTGACATCTGTCTCGAAAGGCTCCTGCTTTTCGACCGGGATAAAGAAGAAGTGATCAAGTGGTTTGCCCGTCACCCTTTCGACAACCTCACGATAAAGGCGATCCTGGATATAATACCCATGCTCGCCAACGTGCTTGTCGTATGATCCCGAGTCTTCAGCTGTTAGCGTGGCGCAAGTTTTGAGGTCAATCGCGATAGTATCGCCAGCCTCAACCTTTTTGTAATATGATGTGTTCGCTAATGACTCATTTAAGAACTCAGCCAAATGCGCCGAGCAAGATTCAATGAACCCGTCAAGACGAACCTGCAGCATTGTCCATCCAAGATCACATCTGAAAGTCAATTCTGGCTTGATTTCGGCAATCAAGGCCGTTGCAATCTCGCTTTGCTCGACTGAATTATTGACGTAAAATAAGGTTCTCATTTGCTTCTGGGATAAAACTTCTTTGCCGTGTTCTTCGGCAATCGAGTTGAAATTTTCCCAAAAAACAAGCCTTGCTTCCGCTTCTGGCTTGATCGCTGACTTGTATTCATGTCTTGGTTTAGTCGGCTTCTTTGGAGCGTCAACGGGTTCAATCATGTATCGCTTTTCAAACTCTCCTTGACCTTCCAGAATCAGGCAATGACCCGCGCCTCCAAAGGTGAAATAGTCCTTTGCTTTCGGTTCTTCAATTAAAGTCTTTGTGACAAACTTCTTGTAAAAGAGATACTTGCGCTTGCGAAAATAAGACAGCATTGAATTGCTAATTGCCTTATTTCCGTGATAAATTTCATTCGGTTCATCCTTGATGACTCCGAGCATTGGCGTTTCAGTTGGGTAGTATTTTTGTATTTCCATAATTACTTGTTTAATTTTTATGAATTATTACGTATATTTTCAGATTGTCAACAACTATATCGCCTTATCCTCTGACCAAATCTTCAAACCTGGAACTGGTTGGCCGTCCTTGATCTTCTTCTTGATCTCAAGCGTATTCGCTGAAAGCGTGACAAGATCAGGGTTCATCATCTGCAACATATTAATGTCGGTCACTTCAAACTTCCATTCCTTTCGAAGTGTGACGGTCTTAGCTGGCTTTGATGTGGCGATCTCAGCCTTTGCGACTGACTTGACCTTTTTCAGTTCTTCCTTTGCTTCAGCCTCGATCTTGGCAGCCTGGTTATGTTTCTCAAGGCGCAATTCGTTTTCACGCTTCTTGTCGTTGGCTTCCTTTGCCTTAGCAATCTCTTTGTCGGACGCCTCCTTTTCCTTTTTGGCTCGGTCGTCAGCTTCCTTCTGAATGCGCTCTTGTTCTTTGCGAAGCTTTTCCTGTTCTTCGCGCTTAATCTTCTCGG
>Ga0233412_10000233_pt1 | contig 32846 bp, 27 predicted proteins | sample Na_anoxic_4_MG_FD_180667 | JGI IMG/M metagenome (GOLD analysis project Ga0233412, IMG submission 180667) | Seawater microbial communities from Saanich Inlet, British Columbia, Canada - Na_anoxic_4_MG | ecosystem: Environmental > Aquatic > Marine > Inlet | place: Canada: British Columbia... | reverse complement strand
GGACGAATGGGAGGGTATGCCAACGGACTTGGATATACGGCAAGTAAAGCAGGTATCATCGGACTTACCTATGGATTTGCAAACAGACTCGCGAAATACGACATCAATGTTAATGCAATAGCACCGGGAACTACTAAAACAGATATTTTAAAGGATATCCCCAAAGACAAGCTGGCCGAATTGAAGTCTTCTATACCACTGGGAAGATTCGGTAAACCGGAAGATATGGCAAATGCTGCTGTATTTCTTACATCATCGCAGGCGAATTTCATCACAGGAACAGTGCTTGATGTCAACGGTGGTATGTTTGTTGGTTGAAGAAAGGAAGGTATAATGATGAATTTGAGATTGGCCGGAGCGGATTTTACATTTCCACTTCTGGAACATGACAAGGTAATAAAGCTGCTTTCTTTGCTTGATCTTGATGGTATTGACATAGGTTTATTTGAAAACAGGTCACATTTACAGCCTTCTGAGATGTTCGGGGATCTTAAGAAAAATGCAAAACTGTTGTATAAAAAATTAGACGATGCAGGACTGAAAGCCGCAGATATTTTTTTACAATGTGATGCAGATTTTATTCCTATGGCATCGAATCATCCGGATGCCGGGATTCGTGATAAAGCACGTAAGTGGTTTTTAGACTCAGTGGAAATGTCAATGATTTGTGGTTCAGAACACACAACAGGTTTACCCGGGGTATATTTTGAACAAGAACCTGCCGATATGTCATACGGACGTTGCTGCGAAGAACTCGCATGGCGTATTGAAAAGGCAAAGGAAATGGGAATAACATTTTCTATTGAACCTCATATCGGCTCTATAGTTCCGGATCCCAAATCTGCTGAAAAACTTGTAAAAGACGTACCCGGACTTACACTGACGCTTGATTATACGCATTTCAGGAAAATTGGAATGGACGACAGTGAAGTAGAGCCTTTGATAAAATATGCAACTCATTTTCACGTGCGTGGCGCAGCAAAGGAGAGACTGCAGACCTCCTTTAAGAATAATATGATTGACTATAAAAAAATATTGGAAGTCATGAAATATACCGGTTACGAAGGATATCTGGGAATTGAATATATTTGGATGGACTGGGAGAATTGCAACGAAGTGGATAATGTGGCAGAAATCATACAGTTCCGGGATTATCTGAAAGTCGAAATGAATAATATATAGCTAATATATATTGCATATTCTGAAACGGTCAGAGTGGTTGCCGGATGAAAAATGTAGAAGTAGTTAATTGATAGACAAGGAGTAGTCATGAAATGTAAATTTGAATTTCTGGGGTTTTCGGCGTTTTTGATAACAACAGGATACAACAAGAGAATATTGATAGATCCGTATATAAATGATAACAAAGCTTGCAAGTACAGTGCCGGAGAGTTGACGGATATAGATTTAATCATTGTAAGCCACGGAGCCTTTGACCATATGAAGGATACTGCGGAAATAGCAATCAACAATGATTGTCCTGTTATATGTGGTGGCGAAGTGAAACCTTTGCTCATGGAACAAGGCGTTCCGGAAAAGAATATTATTATTACGGTCTGGGGCCTGATGGTTGAAGCAGCAGGCATTAAGGTTCGTCCAGTTGAGAGCAGACATCGTTCATCGGTAAGGCTTGCAGACGGAACAGCCCTTGATGGGTTTGCTCTGGGATTTATAATCTATACCGGGGATGGCCTGAGAATATACAATGCAAGCGATACGGCTCTGTTCAGTGATCTCAAACTTATCGGCGAACTGCATCAGCCTCATGTCGGATTAATCAATGTAACAATTGAAAATTGTTTTGATTTTTTACCAGAATTTCTAACCGGTGAAATGACACCATATGAAGCAGCGCTTGCATGCCAATGGCTTAACCTTAAATATGCCATTGCCTGTCACTATACTAATAAGAACAATAAGGATGTTGTTGAATTTGAAACACTGCTTGAAAATATGAAGGGCGCAGATGGCAAACCAATCGTTAAACCTATTATCATGAATCCAAATGAAAGTTTTACCCTAGAGGAGCAGTAGGTTGCTTTTGCGTGAACCATTTGTAGAGATAACAAAAACAAAGAAAAGAGGTAATTTGAAAATGAAGATCAGCAAAGAGACAATGGCTGTATTACCGGATCTTAAACCGTTGGAAGCACCAAAAGATTTAAGCAAAGAGAAAATTGAAAAAATATTATATAACATGTGTGCAATAAGGGCATTTGACAGCAGGGTCAAGGAACTGTGGATGGCTAATGAAATCTACGGTTTGGCTCACTCTTATGTAGGAGCCGAAGCAATTGGAGTAGGTGCTTGTGAAGCACTTGAAGAAGCCGACTATATATCAAGTACTCACAGGGGACATGGACATACACTTGCAAAGGGAGCACCCATAAAACAAATGATGGCTGAGCTTTTTGGCAAATACGAAGGTCTGAACCGGGGAAAGGGAGGCTCGATGCATATTGCCGATGTGGATATCGGTATGCTCGGAGCTACAGGTATAGTGGGAAGCGGTATGCCGATCGCTTTGGGAGCTGCACTGTCCAGCGACGTTTTAGGCAGAAATACAGTTTCAATATGTTTTCATGGTGACGGTGGTACAAACCAGGGAGTCTGGCACGAATCACTGAATCTTGCCGCAGTATGGAACTTGCCTGTTGTATTCCTTATTGAAAACAACCAATATGCAATTGCTACAAAATTGGGCAGGGTAGCCAGAGAGACTGAACTATATAAAAGAGCAGCCGGCTATGGCATTGAAGGAAAAGTAGTTGATGGATTCAATGTGTTTGATGTATATAAGACTGTTAAAAAAGCAGTGGACAAAGCACGAAAAGGTGGAGGTCCTACATTGATAGAAGCACGGTATATGAGAATTTTAGGTCACTTTGTTGCAGACGACCAACACTATCGGGATCCAAAAGAAGTGGATTGCTGCTGGGAAGCTGATCCGGTATTGAGAATAAAGGATTATTTGATTGAAAGCGGAATATTTACTGAAAAGAAGGTTGAGCAGATTGAAAATGCCGCGAAACAAGAAGTGGAAGACGCAATCGAATATGCAAGGAATGAATGCACGGAGCCACCGGCAGAAACATTGTATGATGATATTTATGCAAATGGAGAAGTGATTAAATAGTTGTAATAACTTGGAGGAAATGATAATGAGTGTTATTAATGTACGACAGGCACTGAATGATGCTATAAGAGAAGAAATGGAAAAGGATGAGTCTGTAATCATTATGGGCTGTGATGTTGCACTTAGAGGCGGCCCGTTCGGAGTAACTTTGGGCTTACTCGATCAGTTTGGTGAGAAACGTGTAAGGGATACCCCAATATCCGAACCTGCCTTTACGGGAGCGGGTGTAGGCGCTGCCGCAACAGGTCTCAGACCAATAGTTGAAATTCTGTATTCCGACTGGCTGACCCTATGTACGGACCAGTTGGTAAATATGGCTGCAAAGATGAGATATATGTTCGGAGGTAAAGTCAGTATGCCTTTGGTTGTGCGTGCCCCTTTCGGTGCCGGAGGTGGTGTGGCAGCACAGCATTCACAGTCATTTGAGGCTTGGTTCAATCATATTCCGGGATTGAAGGTTGTTGCGCCGATAACACCATATGATGTCAAAGGCATTCTGAAACAGGCAATACGGGATGATAATCCGGTTATGTTCTTTGAACATAAAAGAAGTTATCAGATCAAGGGTGAAGTTCCTGATAATGAAGATTATACTATTCCGTTTGGGAAGGCTGTTGTAAGAAGGGAAGGAACGGATGTATCGATCATCAGTTATTCAATGATGTCGATAAGGGCACAGAAGGCGGCAGAAGAACTTGCAGAGCAGGGAATCAGTTGTGAAGTAATTGATTTAAGATCGATATTACCGCTTGATTACGAAACAGTGATGAGTTCCATTGCAAAGACAAATCGTGTTGTGGTTACCCAGGAAGCAAATTTAAGGGGCGGACTTGCAAGTGATATTGTAGCAGAGATCATTGACAGGGGATTTGATCTGCTTGATGCTCCCCCGGTACGGGTCGGAGCACCGAATGTGCCGATGCCATATAATTCCGGCCTTGAGAAAATATGCATACCGAGTGAGGAAAATATCATAGAAGCTGTCCATAAAGTGTTAAGCAATGACTAAGTTAGATGGAATTGAAAGAAATGGAGAATTATTATGTCGAAAACGATGACTTTACCTAAGATAGGGGTTAACATGACAGAAGTCATTGTCGCTGAATGGTTTGTTAAACCAGGTGATTTTGTTAAGAAGGGCGATCCAATATTTATTGGTGAAACGGATAAGGCATCCCAGGACATTTTTGCCACGGATACAGGTATTGTAGAGCAATTACTGGTTGAGGAAGGTGCCAAAGTACAGGTTAATGAACCGATAATGCTACTTTTGGAAGAAGGGGAGATAGTTCCTAAAGAAAAACCAAAAATCGATGCACAATCAGGGCAGGATGAATCACCCGGGAAGGAAGACCGAATAAAAGAAGACAAAACATTATACAATACTCAGAAAATTATTGGAGAAAGAGTTCGAATTTCACCATTGGCAAAAAAAATGGCCGAAGAGAGCAATATAGATATTAAAGAGCTTGTTCCACAAATAGAAGGCAAACGAATTGTAAGGGCAGATGTACTGGCTTATAAATTAAAAATGAAAGCAGGAAATATAACAGAACAAATCAATAATCTGCATATTGAGGATGAGGATGTATTGGAAACAGTTCGAATGAGCAATATGAGAAAAGTCATTGCCAGACGCATGAGTGAGAGCAATCTTGAAAAACCTTATGCAGCTTTAACACTAAGTGTACAGGCGGATGAAATAGTTCGTTTTAGAAATAGGTATAAGGAACGGGGAACCAAAATAAGTTATAATGATATTCTTGTAAAAATAGTGAGTAAATCCTTAATCGAGCATAGAATTATAAATTCGGTTTTAGATGGTGACAATATTAAAATATTGAGGCACATTAATATTGGTGTCGCTATAGATACTGAAAAGGGATTGATGGTTCCTGTAATAAAAGATGCAGACAAAAAGAGCTTGATAGAAATATCAACTGATTTTGAAGATAAAGCTAATTCGGCAAAGGATAACAAAATTAATCCAGAGTATCTTGCAGGGGGAACGTTTACCATTACAAATCTCGGTATGTTTGAAATTGAGCAGTTTACCCCGATTATCAATCCGCCGGAGTGCTGCATATTGGCAGTAGGGGCAATGAAGAAAGAATTTGTCCCCGATGAATCCAATCTGCCCAAACTTGTAACAACAATGAAACTGACTTTGGCTTTCGATCACCGGATTGTAGATGGAGCTCCTGCTGCAAAATTTCTGCAGAGCATAAAACACTATATAGAATATCCGGAGATGCTGATATAGGTAAGGTAGTTATGATGAAGAAATATGAAATATTGATAATTGGCGGTGGACCGGGAGGATATGTGGCTGCAATAAAGGCAGCACAGCTTGGCAAAAAATGTGCTGTCATCGAAAAAGATAAACCGGGTGGTGTGTGTCTGAACTGGGGATGCATCCCTACAAAATCTTTGCTTAGAAACGCTGAAATCGTATCACACTTATATGATGGTGATGAGTTTGGTTTTTCTTTGGATAAAAAAAGCATAATACTTAGTTATGAAAAAGCATATAAAAGAAGTCGTAAAGTAAGTGAGAAACTTGTCCGGGGAATAGAATTCCTTATCAAAAAAAATGATATTACATTGATTAAGGATGAAGCGGTATTTAACTCGAATAATTCAGTCAGGTTGAAGGGTTCCGGAGAAATTCTGTCTGCCGATGATATTGTTATTGCAGCTGGTTCAAGACCCCTGCATTTGAAAGGCATTGATTTTTCATCTGATTATGTATTGGATTCAAAAAAAGCACTTCAGTTGAAAAAAGCACCGGAAAGTGTCGTTATCATAGGCGCCGGAGCTATCGGAATGGAGTTTGCATCAATATGGAATGCTTATGGGGCAGATGTAACAATTGTTGAATTGATGCCGAGTGTATTGCCTAATGAAGACAAAGACATTTCCGGGGAAACAAAAAAACTATATAAGAAAAAAGGTATAAGGATTTTTACTGAAACAAAAGTTACAAAAGTAGAAACAACTGATAATAAAACCAGCGTCACAATAAAAGACAAAGATGGATTTAAAACGTTGAATTGCGAATATCTATTAATTTCAACAGGAATAAAACCTAACAGTGACAAAATAGGTATTGAAAAAACAGGAGTGAAATTAAATAAACGGGGCTATATTGAAATTGATGATTCAATGCGGACCAATATCAGTGGGATTTATGCAATAGGTGATATTACCGGTAAACTTGCTCTGGCACATGTGGCAAGCGCCCAGGGTAGTATCGCAGCAAAAGCAATTTCAGGAAAGCATTTTAAGCCTGTAAATTATCAAAACATACCGAAATGCACTTATGGTTTTCCTGAAACGGCAAGTGCCGGATTAACAGAGAAACAGGCTAGGGAAAAAGGTAGGGATGTTGTTACAGCAAAATTCCCGTTTTCTGCAAACGGCAAGGCAATAGCATACGGGGCACCTGAAGGATTTGTAAAAGTTGTAACTGAGAAGAACTATGGTGAAATCCTTGGAATTCATATGGTAGGAGCGCATGTTACAGAAATGATAAGTGGTGCCGTGGGGTATATCTCCCTTGAATGTACAATTGATGAGTTATCCGGGATAATCCACCCGCATCCGACTATGAGTGAAGCGATTATGGAAGCCTCTCATGTTGCAGAGGGTTGGCCAATTCACATTTGAATTAACAAATTTATTTGGTTGTATGATTTATTGGAGTATTAATCTATGGAAATGATGAAAGGAATGAATTACATGAAAAAGAAAATTGGATTTATTGGGTTGGGAATAATGGGAAAACCCATGAGCAAGAATTTAATCAAGGCCGGGCATGATCTGTATGTATACGATATCGTAAAGACAGCAGTAGATGAAGTGGCAGCTTCCGGAGCAAACGCATGTGAGTCAATATTAGAAGTTACAAAAAACTGTGACACTATCATTACAATGTTGCCAAACAGTCCTCAGGTAAAGGAGGTTGTTATGGGAATAGGCGGCATTATTGAAAATGCAGTCAAAGGCACTCTTGTTGTTGATATGTCTTCAATTGCACCTCTTGCAAGCAAGGAGTGTGAAGCAGCACTCAAGGAAACGGGCATGCGGATGATAGATGCACCGGTATCAGGGGGAGAACCGAAGGCAATAGACGGGACCCTTTCCATAATGTGCGGGGGAGAGCAGGCTGATTTTGATGAAGCGAAACCGTTGTTTGAAATAATGGGCGGTTCGTCAGTACTCACCGGTGATATCGGAAGCGGAAACATGACTAAGCTTGCAAATCAGATAATTGTGGCTGTAAATATTGCGGCCATGGGTGAAGCATTGACGCTGGCAGTTAAAGCAGGTGTTAAACCTGAGCTTGTTTTCAATGCTATCCGAGGTGGTTTGGCAGGATCCACAGTGCTTGATGCCAAGGTGCCAATGGTACTTGAAAGAAACTTCAGGCCGGGTTTTAAAATTGATCTTCATATAAAAGACTTAAAGAATGTTGTTGAAACCGCAAATGAATTGAAGTCTCCAATATTCCTTACAACACAAGTCTTGCAGATGATGCAGGTGCTGTCAAATGACGGAGAAGGGGGAAATGACCACGGTGGAATTGCAAGATTCTATGAGAAACTTGCAAACATTGAAATATCCTGACAGCATTGCTGCCAGTGCAGGGTACCACATGTATGTGTTGGGTTATTGTACAGATGAAAGTTGAATATGAAGTAGTCCGGGGGAAGAGGATCACCCATTCCGACGATTGGATTTGCCGGGCAGTGTGGTGATGCAGGGAGTGATAAGTATATGAAACAACCGAACAGGAAAATTACATTAAAAGATATTGCAGCTGAAGCGGGTATATCCACTACGGCGGTTTCAAAAGCATTGAATAATAAGGGGAGTACAAGTATAAAGACTCAGGAAAGAGTAAAGATGATTGCGAATCGTCTGGGTTACAGGCCAAATCTGGTAGCCAAGAGCTTGAAGAACAACTGCACGAAAACAATTGGGCTGGTAGTTGCCGACAGTTCTCATTCATTTTTAGGTTCAGTAATAAAGGGAGCACAGGAAGAAGCTGTAAAATATGGATATAATATTATACTTGCAAACACGAACAGAAATCGTGAAACTGAAAAAAAAGCGATAAATTCACTATTGGAAAAACGAATAGACGGTCTTTTGCTGGCTTCTTCTTTGTTGATACAAAAGAAGGATAAGTCTTATCTTGAATCACTGGGAATACCTTATGTATTTATGGTACGCCGAAGTGAAGTTAAAGAAGAAGCATTTGTAGGCAACGACAATGTGCGCGGCGCGTTTGACATAATAGAATATTTGATTAAGACCGGTAGCAAACACATACATTTCTTAAATATGGACAAAGTATCAACAAGTTCAAAGGACCGATTGAAAGGATATATTAAGGCACTCGAGGATTATGACATACCATATGATCATTCCCTGGTCTATAACATGCGTCCTGAAATAGAAGAAGGCTACACTGTCGCGCGTGATATATTGGAACGTGGTGAAAAAGTTGAAGCTTTGTTTTGTGGCTGCGATATCATATGCATTGGTGCAATGGAGGCAATATTAGAGAAAGGATTGAGAATACCGGAAGATATACGTGTCTGCGGTTATGATGACATTGAGTTTGCAGCTTATCTGAGAAAACCGCTTACAACAATGCGGCAACCCAAGGAGATAATCGGAGTAAAGGCCATTGAACTCGTTATAAACCGGATTCAGAATAATCAGGAACAACCTGGTGTAGTATTGCTTAAATCTGAATTGGTAGTACGTCAGTCTACTTAATAAAAGTACTATCACTTGATTCAATGCAAAACAGGAATAATGTATGGGAATTATATAATTGAACCTTGATAATTTTATAATTTATGGGGGTCAAACATTACTCTGCATAGGGCTTAATCAATTTAAAGGGCATTGTATTTTAATACTAAAGCATTATATTAATTGACAACATGTTAACTTTATATTAAACTCAGTATATGTTTGATTGGAATCGTTCCCAATCAAAAAAAGTCGCCTTATTGGAATCGATTCCAATAAGCATGGGGGATTGATATTGTATACTATTTTAGATGTCGCAAAACTTGCCGGAGTCTCTAAATCAACTGTATCTAGAGTAATAACCGGTAATGGTGTTGTTAAAAGTGAAACACGGAATAATGTTCTTGATGCAATTAAAGAGCTCAACTACACTCCAAGTTATTTTGCGCAAGGTATTAAAACGGGCAAAACCAAAACATTGGCTATGCTTATTCCCGATTACTCAAACCTGTATTATGGCGAAATGTTTCGTGGCATTGAGAAAGTGGCTTTAGAAAACGGCTATATGGTTTTGATATGCAACACCGATAAAAGCTCTACACGTGAGAGACTCTATGCTGAAGAACTTTTGAAAAGAGAAGTAGATGGAATTATATACAATACATATAAGAGAAGCAAAGGAAATATAGAATATTTCACTAATCTAAGTAAAATAATGCCAGTGATTTTTATGGATTATATACAGGAAAAAGATATTGAAGTACCTTATGTTTTAAGCGAAGGATATGAGAGCAGCAAAAAGGCTGCCAAGTACCTTATAAACAAAGGTAAGAAAAGGATTGGCTACATACGTGTGCCTCCGTATATAAGTGTAGTACAGCATCGCTATAAAGGCTACAAACAGGGATTGATTGAGTCAGGCATTGAACCGGACGGAGACATTGTCTACCAGTGCCCTGACAATGAAGTTGGTAAAACTCATCTTGAGGTTGGATTTGAAGGAGCAAAGGCTTTGATGAACAAGCCGAACCCTCCGGATGCAATAATGACTTCAACAGATATTATGGCAGTGGGAGCAATCAAATATTTAAATGGTGCGGGATATAAAATTCCCCGGGATGTCAGTGTAATAGGCTTTGACAATATAGCACTTGCTACAATTGTAGAACCAAACTTAACTACTATTTCTCAGCCGACACGTAAAATTGGCGAGGAAGCGGCAAAGATATTGTTGGCAAAAATTAATGGTGATGAGGATGTAAAGGACCAACTAATGTTTGAACCAGAGTTAATTATTCGGGAAAGTACATAATATTAAGGAGAAGTGAGTTATGAACAAGAGATATTGTCTGATTATTGAAGTAAAAGAACCTTACATAGAGGAATATATTAAGATTCACAAAGAACCATGGAGGGAGATGCTTGAGGCAATCCGAGATTCGGGAATAACGGATGAAATAATTTATTTCCATAAAAACCAGTCGATTATATTTATGGAATGTGAAGATTTCGAGGCCAGCAATCTTAAGCTTAGAGCTACAGACGTGTGTAAAAAATGGGATGATAAATTGGTCCCCTGGTTTGAAGAAGATGGAGTTTATTTCCCCGAAAAAATATTTGACTTAAACCAGCAGTTGATAGGGGAACTGCTGGATTATTAAGTATATATGGCAAAATAAAAAATTGGAGGAAGAAAAATGTTGAAAAACAAAAAGGTATTGGCTATCATGGCTCTTGTTATGGCAATTTCCATGCTATTGCTGATAGGCTGCAAAAAGGAAGAGGAAGTTACCACTTGGACGTCAGATGCAGGAACCGCGTATAACCTTGTTGCAAAAGATGATCTTACTATTGGTTTCAACAATGGCTCGATAACGGTAGACTTTCTGAGAATGGTTGGAGACAATACTGTAGAAGTTGCCAATAGGGAAGGCATCAAGATTGTTACCACAGAATCTAACTTTGATGTCGAACAGATTCTCCCGAATACTGACAATCTTATAGCTCAGGGCGCTGACATTATTATCGACTTCAATGTTAACGCACAGGTCGGCGGTAACTTGGTTGATTATTGTGCAGAGCAAGGTATCCCGGTTATAGGCGTCGATGTTGTCTATGATGCACCCAGCGGTGAATCTTCATGGTTCTTTGGCGCAAACAATGGTTTGGCTGGAAAAACTGCCGGATTAGGGCTTGCTGAAGCTGTTAAAGAAAAATGGGGCGGAGAAATTGAGCATCTGGTACTTTTCTTTAATTCTGAAAACGGAGACCTTGTTAGACTTAGGCTTTCAGAAATGCAGACAGGCTTGGTTGAAGGCGGAGTGGATGTTCCGGACTCAATAGTTACCTGGATTGAAATGGGCGGCGGCGGATCTGACACCACAGTTGCAGCAAACTCGAAGTTTACAGACTGGCTGGCAGCGCATCCGGATGCCAACAAAGTTTGCGTAGGTACAGTTAACACAGAAACCGGCCAGGGTGTTTTCTCGGCTGCTGTTACATCAGACAGATGGGAAGATTGTTTACTGGCAACGAATAACAATGGTAACCAGACACTTGCTGCTTGGGAATCTCCACAGGCTGATATGTGGCTTGGCGGTGTTGCTTATCTACCTGGAGAATACGGGGAATATCTCGTACCGTTGGCATTATCAATTATGACTGGTGAAAACCCACCGAAAGTTACAACGATGGATCATATTTTCTTAACAATTGATGATATTGCTGCTGTAAAAGAAGAAATGGGCGTTGATTAAAAGACACATTTTTGTGCAATAAGCATAAGAATAGTCACCGCAGGCCGTTTTAGGTCTGCGGTGGCTGAATTTAAAATTTTGCTAAATCACTTAGCATTAAGTGCTTTGTTGATTTGGAGGTAATATGAACCAAGAATATATACTTGAAATGGGTCAAATAGTTAAACAATTTCCAGGAGTATTAGCGCTTGATAAGGTAGATTTTCATGTGAAGCCGGGTGAAATAATGGCGGTTATAGGTGAGAATGGAGCCGGTAAATCTACTTTGATGAAGATTATTTCAGGTGCATTTACAGCAGATTCCGGACAAGTGGTGCTTGATGGAATAACAATACCAAAAAGCATGAAACCAAAAGATAGATTGGATATCGGAATTGCAACCATCTATCAGGAACTTAACTATCTGAATGAAATGTCGATAGCTGAAAACTTATTTTTAGGCAGAACACAGACAAAAGGTTTTTTAAAAATAGTAGACTATAAAAAGATGAAAAAAGAATCTGAAAAACTTTTAAAGTCTTTTAACATGGATTATAATCCGATGACCCTTATGATTGATTTGTCAGTTGCTGAAAAGCAAATGATTGAGATCTTGCGGGCCGTATCAAAGGACGTTAAGGTTCTCATAATGGACGAACCTACGTCTTCACTAAACGAGGTAGAAACTAGAAGACTCTTTGAATTTATAATAGACCTGAGGTCTAAGGGAGTTTCTATAATATATATTTCACATAAACTTGAAGAAGTTTTTGAACTTGCTGATAGAGTTCAGGTTATGCGAGACGGTAAAAATGTTGGAGTCAGATCTATATCTGAAACAAATACGAACGAACTTGTCACATTAATGGTAGGCCGGGAGATTGATGAGATGTATCCTAAGGAGGAATATGAGATTGGAGAAACCGTACTTGAGATAAAAAACTTAAATTGTAATATTGCAAAAGACATCTCGTTTAAATTAAGAAGAGGAGAAGTCCTTGGCCTTTTCGGATTAATAGGCTCTGGGCGTACCGAAACGGTCGAGGGCATTATTGGAATCAGAGAAATTGAATCCGGTGAAATAACTCTTGAAGGTAAAAAAATTAAGATAAAAAATCCAATCGAAGCAAAGGAATTCGGAATTGGATATATTCCCAGCGATAGAAAACAGGACGGGTTGGTTTTGGTCAATACTGTTAAAAACAACTTGACTATTACAATAATTGACGAGGTTAGTAAAGCAGGCATTATTCAATCGAAACTCGAATATGAACACTGTGAAACATGGATAGAAAAGCTTGGAATAAAAACACGTTCCAGAAATACCGAAGTAATAGCCTTAAGCGGTGGAAACCAGCAAAAGGTTGTTATTGCCAAATGGCTTTTAACCGGACCTAAAGTGCTTATAATGAATGATCCGACAAGGGGCATTGACGTTGGTGCAAAAGTTGAGATATATAAAGTTATGGAAGCACTTTGCAAGCAAGGCATTTCTATAATAATGGTTTCATCAGAATTACCGGAAACCATTGGTATTACTGACCGTATGATGATATTTGCTGATGGCAATATAGTTGGAGAAGTAAACCGAAGTGATTATAAACAAGAAGATATTTTACACATATGCTGCGGAGGTAATAACTAATGGACAGAAAAGTATTAAAGATGAACGAAAGCCCAACTTTTATACAAAGACTGGGTAATATGGGTAATACACTTAGCCTATTTATTGCATTAATTGTGCTGTGTATAGTATGGGCATTTATGACACCATACTTTTTAACCCCTAAAAACCTTATGAATGTTTTTATGTTTGCAGGCGCTATGGCAATTCGGTCATCTGGTCTGACTGTTGCTATGATTATGGGTGGACTTGACCTCTCGCAGAATGCTACCGGAGCGCTGACAGCAATTATATGCGCGCTGGTAAGTATAGCAGGTGCACCTGCTTGGGTAGTTATCCTAATGGTTTTAGGTTGTGGAATTGTACTTGGAAGTATCAATGCTACACTGGTAACATTTGCAAAGATTCCGGCGTTTATTACAACGCTTGCGACAATGCTGATTTTCAGAGGAATAGCATGGCTGATTTCTCCAAAAACCATTATGCTTAACAACCAGAACCTAATTGCACTTGGCAGGGGAAGACTTGGCCAAGGCGACTGGGCATTCCCATATCTTGCAATAATAGCAATTGTTATACTGGGATTAACTTATTTTATACTAAATTATACATCTTTCGGACGAAAGGTATACATGGTCGGCGGGAATAAACAGGCAAGTTACTTGTCTGGTATAAATAGTAAAAAAGTTACATTTATTGCTTTTGTCTACAGCGGATTGATGGGCGCAATAGCAGGATCACTTCTTTCATATCAGGTAGGTGCAGCGTTGCCTCAGGCTAGTATGGGAACAGAAATGGTTCCAATCGCTGCTGTTATATTAGGAGGTGTCAGTCTTTCAGGAGGTAAGGGAAAGATATCCGGAACAATCCTTGCAGTTATAATAATGCAAGTTATTACAAACGGACTGCAACTACAGGGTATCGCACAGTATGTTCAGTGGGTTGTTACCGGAAGCATATTGCTGCTTGCCGTATTTATAGATGTTATAAGAAGCGGAGCATTAAAGAAACTATAAAGTTTAATTCGGCACAATATATTACGGAGGACTTTATTGATAACCAGTTTAAATGCTAGAAAAAAGAGTTATTGAATTTTAGGAGGTTGTAATGAATTCAGAAAAATTGAGAAAACCAAACAAAGAGAGAATAATACAGACGATGCTGGGTGAAATACCGGACAGAGTGCCGCATTTTGAAGTTGCAATTGAAGACAAAGTAGTAAAAGAAATATTGGGACGGGATGCGGGTTCCACCCTTGCTGCATCAAGAGGTGCTTCCGATGATACTTTCTTTGCGCCGCCGATGGATCCTTATGACTATATCGATATTGTTAACTATACAGGACAGGATGTTATTGGATTTGAATCATTGTGGGTTCCAGCGAAGTATGAGGATGAAAACGGCGATCTCCATATTATTAACGACGGCAGGATCAAAACTTTTGATGATTTGGAAAAAGCCATTAAGCCGAACTGGGAATTGGACTTGGCCCCACGCAAAAAACACTTTGATATGTATAAGAAGGCAATCGAGGGTACGGATATCGGTCTTTTCTATTTGACAGGTGCACTTTTTCAGTCTTCATATCAGTTCCTTGGTGGATTCAATGATTTCTTCCTGAATGTTTACGCAAACCGGGAACTGGTAGAAGCTCTGCTGGATATGTGCGTGGATTTTTACCTTCATGCCATTGACATTGCACTTGATGCAGGATTAACATTTCTGTTCCTTGCTGATGATGTATGTTACAAGCAGGGTACATTTTTAGATCCCGTATTGTTCAAGGAATTATGGTTTCCAAGAATGCAAAAACTTATAAAACCTGCAAAAGAAGCAGGCGTGCCTATTATGTTCCATAGTTGTGGTAATGTTACAGGTATTTTTGAAGATGTAATTATGGAACTGGATGTTGACGCTATTAATCCAATTGAACCTTACAGCAACAATATATACGAGATAAAAGAGAAATATGGCGATAAAATCACAATAAGCGGTAATATTGATATAGCCGGACCTTTGGCATTCGGAACACCTGAAGAAGTCGAAGCTGAAGTAAAAGAGCATTTGGAGAAACTCATGGTAGGCGGAAGATACATACTGTCTACAAACCACAGCATAATGAATGACATACCGCTTAAGAATTATGATGCAATGCTCAATGCTTTGTACAAATATGGAGTTTACTAAAAATTAATTAGAAAAAAAGTATGGTGAGGAGGAGACCATGGATTACACAGTAATGAGCAATATTCAGGATAGTGAAACTCACAAGTTTGATAAAATAGTTGCTACCCCAAAAGAAAAGGCACGTTTAAGAGAACTTGCAAAACAGTGGATGCAGATTGCCAAAAGTGATGATATTAAAATAAAGAAACGTCAATGGAAAGCGCTTAGGGATTTAAAACCAGAAAGACCGATGATACTGTTTGAGACCTTTTCTGTCTCCGGTTTTGTGGTTGAAGATGAAATTGAATGTGAGAATGAGTTTCTGAGGAGTGTTGAGAGGACACTAGTATATGGAATCAAACAATACAATGCGCTGGGAGATGATATTGTACTTGAAGAATACTTTCGTATACCCTGGAAGTTAATCAGGTCGGACTATGGATTGAAGATCGTTGAACATCATGCAGAGAATTCTATGGGATACCTGTCCAATTTCCCAATAAAAACCCCGGATGATATCAAAAAGCTCAAGAAAAGAGAATTCAGTGTCAATGTAAATGAAACACTGGGGGTAAAAGATACAATTGAAGAGATTTTCGGGGATATTCTTCCTGTAAAAATCGGAAATTATGATAATTTCCTGACAGACACTGGATTCAACCCATTTACAGGAAACAATTTCGTAGGCATTACAATGGATGCTTTCAAGCTTATAGGCAATGACAACCTGCTTCTGTGGCCGATAGACCATCCTGATGCCCTGCATGAGCTGATGCGTTTCTTAACAGATGACAGAATCAGATTTTTCTACTGGATGCTTGAAAATGAACTTTTGGATTTTAACACTGACAATCAGTTTGCAGGACCCAGCGGATACGGTTATGTTTCTGACCTGCCGGAAGTGGGAAGCGATAAGAAGTTAGAGCTCAAGGACCTTTGGGTCTGGCCAGAATCCCAGGAGTCCGCAATGTATTCTCCTGCGATGTTCGATGAGTTTTGCCTGGCATATATCGCTGAAGTTACTAATATGTTCGGTATGTCATATTACGGATGCTGCGAGGCAATCGACGACAGGTTCACATACATACAAAAAGCACTTCCGGGATTGAGAACACTATCTGTATCCGGTTGGAACAATTTTGAAAAAGTTGCAGAGATGCTAGGTAAAGATTATGTATATTGCCGAAAGCCGACACCTGCTCATATAAGCAATGAAGGCAATTGGGACCTTATGGAGAATGATCTGAAGCTAACCTACGAAGCCATTAAGAAGAACAGTTGTCCGGTGGAACTTGTTGTGCGTGATGTTTATGATATCCATGGAGACATGAATAGGCTTCCTAAGTGGGTAGAGCTTGTTAAAAAAGTGTTTGATATGTAATCAATATGGAGGTTAAGTTTGGACAATTTAAGTGAAAGACAAAAAATATTGAAAGCGGAATTACAGACGAAAAATATTGACCCGAAATCAGTGAAGGATGCTTTTAAAAAACTGGTGGTAGAACTCCCGTCATGGTCTGTTGGAAATTCTGGTACACGTTATGGTACTTTTAGGGATAAAGGTGCAGCCCGTACAGTATGGGATAAGATAGATGATTGCGCAGAAATTCAAAGAGTTCTCGGTACTTGTCCGGTCATGGCAAGCCATGTGCTGTGGGATGTTACAGATGACGGCCAGTATATACCTGTGCGGGAATACGCTAAAAGCAAGGGAATGACAATAGGTACTGTTCATCCAAACACTTTTAAAGGTCAGGAATTCAGATATGGGAGCCTTTGCAGTCCTGTGAAAGAGGTGCGTGATCAGTCACATAGGCATTTTGTGGACTGTGTAAGAATTGCCCGTGAAATGGGAAGTAAAGTTATTGGTATGTGGGTTGCCGACGGAACCAACTATCCCGGGCAGGACAGTTTGCTTCAACGCAAACACCGTCTATTTGAAGGTCTGAAAGTACTTTATGATGCGTTGGATGACGATATGGAGATGGTGTTGGAGTACAAACCGTTTGAGCCATTCTTCTATACAACTGATGTTCAGGACTGGGGTATGAGCAAGCTTATGTGCGACAAGCTTGGAAAGAAGGCTAAAGTTTTGGTTGACCTTGGCCACCATCTGGCCGGAGTAAATATTGAACAAATTATTACAATATTACTTGATGAAGGAAAGCTAGGGGGATTCCACTTCAACAATAGAAGATATGCCGATGATGACTTGATTTCAGGTACTGCAAAACCACTTGAACTTTTCTTGATATTCAAAGAGATTGTTGATGCCGGCAGGGCCGGACTGGACACAGATATTACTTATATGCTGGACCAGTCCCATAACATAGAACCTAGTATTGAAGGAATTATTTATTCTGTAATGAATATACAGACAGCCTATGTCAAATCTTTGATTATTGACAGGGACGCACTCAAAAAGTCACAGCAGAATAATGATACTATTCTTAGCAATAAAATAATTATGGAAGCTTTTTCCACAGATATTGAACCGCTTATTGCAGAAGCAAGGCTTGAGCTGAACCTTGATGATATTGATCCTATCAGAAACTACAGGAACTGCGGATGGGCAGAAAAGATTGCATCAAAAAGAGCAGATGACGGTATTAACACGTTGGGAGGATGAGGATGACAGGCAAGGCGAGGATTATTACAGCACTGAACAGAGGAATGCCTGACAGAGTCCCAACCATGGAATGGGTATTACACCCTGAGGTTATGAAAAATATGAACGGCGCAGGCTCTGATATTGAGTTTGCAGTGCAGACAGGGCTTGACGGAATAGCCGTTTCACTTGATTATACAAAAGATATTATAGACGATAAGCATTTTATAGACGAATGGGGAGTAACCCGCGTGTCTTATGATGATTATCCTAACCCGGTAGGACACCCGATAAAAACAATGGCAGACTTCGAAAAATTTGTTGTTCCCGATCCGGATGCTGAGCATCGTTTTGATAGGATAAAAAATGCAATGAATCAAATTGGCGATGAGATCGCTGTAGTCGCAAGGGTAAAAGATGTAATTTCTCATCCAAGAGATTTAATGGGTTTTGAAGATTTTTTAATGGCATTTTATCTTGATCCGGAACTTATCGAAGCTCTTATGAATATGTGCATTGACCATAGCACTAGGATTGCAAAGAATCTGGTGGAACTCGGTGTTCAGGCAATAGTGGTCGGAGATGACATAGCAAACAATACGGGGCTTTTGATGAGTCCTGCAATGTATCTTGAGCAGGTTTATCCATATTTCAAGGAATTGGTTGGCAATTTCAAAGAACTTGGACTTCTGGTTATAAAACATTCAGACGGAGACCTTCGGGCTATACTGCCGGAGCTTGTTGATTCCGGGATAGATTGTCTTGACCCTATTGATCCGCTTGGAAGCATGGACATGGGTTATATGAAGAAAACATATGGTAGCAGGATTGCTCTTAAGGGCAATGTTGACTGTGTTAAGACTCTTGTGAATAAACCGATAGAGCAGGTGCGTAATGAAACAATTCAGTGCATTTTGGAAGGCTCTGTAGGCGGTGGTCATATTATTTCTTCAAGCAACTCGATTCACCGGGGTATAAGCCCCCAAAACTATCAGGTGTTTCTGAACACGGTAAAAGAATTTGGAGTTTATCCTATAGATGAAAATAAGCTTAGGAAAGTGATTAGTATGTCATGACAAAAAGACATTTAGCTTTTGATCTTGGTGCTGAGAGCGGCAGAGCAATAGTCGGTGAAATAAAAAATGGAAAATTGCAGCTGTGTGAAATTCATAGATTTGCAACTCAAGGAATCGGTGTTAATGGCAGCCTTAGGTGGGATGTGTATAGACTTTTTACTGAGCTTAAAAGCGCTATGAAGATATACGTCGAGAAATATGGTCCAGAGTTGTCTTCGATAGGAGTGGATACTTGGGGGGTGGACTTCGGACTTCTTGACAAAAGAGGTAATCTTATCGGTATACCATACCACTATAGGGATAAACGAACCGAAGGAACTGATGAGATTATTAAGCAGATATTGGGACATAAACGAGTATATGATATTACAGGAATCCAGTTCTTGCCTATTAATACAATAAATCAAGTCATTTCAATGAAAAGAGATGAAGATCCTGCTTTGGATATTGCCAATGATTTGCTTTTTATTGGCGACCTTCTTCATTATTTTTTAACTGGAAAGGTTTGTGCAGAATATACAGTTGCCAGTATATCTCAGCTTTACAATACAACAGAATGCAATTGGAGCAATGAGATATTTGAGGCGTATGATATACCCAAGACACTGCAAACGAAAATTGTCCGGGCCGGAGATAAAATCGGTAATATCCGGCCAGATCTTGCAAAAGAAGTGGGGTTACATACTTCGACAGAAATAATAGCGCCGGGGGTTCACGACACCGCCAGTGCATTTGCAGCAGTTCCGGCAATGGGAGAAAACTGGGCAATGATAAGCTCTGGCACATGGTCAATAACAGGCCTGGAAATTGATAAACCGATAACAACACAGGAGTGCTTCGAAATGAATATTTCAAACTCTGGTGGGGTTCTTGGTAAAACTATGTTTCTAAAAAATGTTATGGGACTTTGGATTATTCAGAAGTGTAAAGAAGTATGGAACAGAATTGAAGCCGATTTAGACTACAGTGAGATTGTAATCCGTGCGCAAAAGGCTGTGCCATTTAAAGGAATGATTGACCCTGACCACAGTGCTTTTTTAAACCCGGAAGATGCTCCTATGGAGGTTGTTAGATATCTTTCAGACACAGGACAGTCTTTGGTAGATTCAAATGATGTCGGCCAGATTGCAAGGATTGTTTTTGAAAGCCTGGCCTTGAAATACCGCTATATGTTTGAACGGCTTTCAAAGGCTACTGATAAAAAAATAGAAAAACTCCATATAACAGGCGGTGGTTGTAAAAACGAGATGCTAAACCAGTTTACTTCCAATACGATGGGAGTGGAACTAATTGCCGGACCGATTGAAGCAACGGCTGCCGGCAACATATTGGTGCAAGCTTATGGATCAGGGGAAATACCTTCACTTTCAGAACTTAGGGAAGTAGTAAGAAATTCTTTTGAAATAAAGATGTACCAGCCTGAAGATATAGAAACTTGGGAAAGTCAGTATCAAAAGTTTTTGAATATTTGTTGTAATGATTAAAAATGTATTCCTTGCTAATAACTTCGAGGTTAAAAGATATGGAATATTACCCTAAATCGCAAGTGGAGCAGGATAAAACAATGTTTAAAAGAAAAGTAATAAAACCGAAGATAGGATTGTATGGAGTAGGGCTCAAGGCTTACTGGCCGCAGTTTGATGGACTAAAGAAGCGGCTTACTGATTATATAAGTTTTGTTGAAAAAAAACTATCAGCTTATGGCGATGTTTATAATTTCGGCTTGGTTGATGATGAAATGTGTGGTCGATTAGCAGGCGAATTTTTCAATTCGAACAATGTTGACATTATTTTTATGTATTCTGCTACTTATTGTACAAGCTCTTGTGTTTTGCCCATTCATCAGATTTGCAGCGCCCCCCTTGTTATTCTAAATCTGCAGCCAACAGCACAAATGAATTATATGAATACTTCAACAGGGCAGTGGTTGGCGCATTGCGGTGCATGTCCTGTACCAGAGTTTGCGAATGCTCTGGAAAGAGCAGGTATAAAGTGTCGAATTATTAATGGATTGCTTGGACAAAGTCAAACACCCGAGGGCTCGGAAACTGATGAGGTGACAGAGCACAGACCAGAAGCAATTAAAGCATGGAAAGAAGTGTATGAGTGGTGCATGGCTGCGAAAGTTAAATATATGTTCAGAAATGCACGCTTTGGATTTCTTGGGAACAATTACAGTGGTATGCTGGATATGTACAGCGATTATACGATGCTGTCTGCAGGGCTTGGATTGCATATAGAGCTTATTGAGATGTGTGACCTTGAAAAACAATTTAAGAGTGTAACAGAGAAGGAAGTAAAGCGGAAAATAAGTGAGATAAAGGAATTCTTTTTGATTTCCGGTGATTCTCCTTCTGACCCGATAGCTAGAAAACCAAGTGAAGAGCAAATTTTTTGGTCTGCAAAAGTGGCATTAGCGCAGGAAAAAATGGTAATGGAGTATAACCTGGATTCGCTTACTTATTATTATCATGGAATCAGCGATAACTATTATGAGCGATTACAAAGTGGCTTTATTGTCGGTCATTCACTGCTGACAGCTGGCGGGATACCCTGCGCCGGAGAGGGAGATCTTAAAACTGCGGTTGCAATGAAAATCTGCGACACACTTGGCATAGGCGGAAGCTTTACTGAGATTGCAGCAGTAGACTATAACCTGGGAACTATAATACTGGGTCATGACGGACCTTTTCATATGTTGATATCAAATGGAAAGCCAGTTCTTAGAGGTATGGGAATCTATCATGGTAAAAGGGGCAGTGGTGTTTCTGTTGAGGCAAATGTTAAAACCGGTGATGTAACAACGCTTGGTATAACTCAAACTCACGACGGATTGATGAAAATGATTATTAGCGAGGGTGAAGCAATAGACCAACAAACATTGATGATCGGCAACACCTCGACGCACGTTCGATTTCCTTTATTACCTGTTGAATATATGGATAAATGGTTTAGAGAAGCACCAACACATCACTGTGCACTTGCAGTGGGTCATAACAGAAGGGTGCTTGAAAAAACGGCTGATTTTTTAGCGATTGAATCTGTTTTCATATAATGTCAGGGAGACTGATGTGACACAACCGAGCCTATCTCGGAAGACTTGAATTGTAAAACTCTTGATGAGAAATTTGGATAAGTTGCCGGAGGTTGGCAGCAGATATTAAACAATTTTCAGGTGTTAAATTGACAGTATTATAAAAGCGTTGGAAGGTTAGTTGTTTTTAGTTTTATTAGTGGTTCAAATGCTTGTGAAGTGAGCATAATATAAATAATATTTTAGGAGGCAATGATATGATTGATTTAATGGAAATTTCTGCAGCATTACAAAAAGGCCGTGCCAAGGTGGTTAAGGAGCTTGTAGAACAGGCTATTGCTGACGGAATGTCCGCAAAGGAAATACTCGACGGAGGCCTGTTGCACGGCATGAACATTATCGGCGCAAAATTCAAGATAAATGAACTTTATGTGCCTGATGTTCTTGTTGCAGCAAGGGCCATGAATGCAGGAGCAGAACTTCTTAAACCTCTTCTGATTGAAGCTGGTGTCGAAGCTGCTGGTAAAGTTGTTCTCGGCACATGCAAGGGTGACCTTCATGACATAGGAAAGAACCTAGTTAAAATGATGATGGAGGGCAAAGGGCTTGAAGTTATTGATCTGGGTGTCGATGTGCCTGCAGAGAAATTCGTTGATGCAGCCATAGAGAATGAAGCGCAGATTATAGCTTGCTCAGCGCTGCTTACAACAACCATGGGTGAAATGGGCAATGTTGTTAAAGCTGCCGAAGAAAAAGGCGTAAGGGATAAATATACCATCATGATTGGCGGAGCTCCCGTAAATGAGAGTTTCAAAGAAAGCGTTGGAGCTGATATCTATGCACCAGACGCTGCCTCGGCTGCTGATGAAGCCATTGCTGCAATCAATTAGATTATGATTAAAGACAATCTAAAAAAAGACCTGTTTTTGGCAGGTTTTTTTAGTATTTTTGAAATTTTATGTTTCCTGTCAGTCGGAAGACCAGCTGTTGTTGAATAGATATCGGAAGCTCTTCTTCCCAGGTCCAAGAGATTCCTGGTTCTGTCAGAAGCATTGCCATATAACGATTTGAATTATGTAAATACATCTATACCGGGTTTCTTTCAGTTCGTTCTTGGGGTGGAAAGCTATCCTGTAGAATTTGATATACTTAAGTACTTAAAGATGATTGGTATCCATTCTGTTATTATAGGAACTCCTTAAAGGTCGTAAATATTGTTTCCGGAAGGGAATACTCAACTTATTCTATTCCGGGTTCAATTAGGAATTCATTGTCTTATACAGTCCACCTATATATTATGTGAGGTTGCACGCAAATAGAAAAAGAATCAAAACAGGATTGCTAATTTGATATAATGTTTATATAGTAAGTGATTTTGGAGGTTATCATGGAATGTTTTGAATCAATAACAGGTAGAAGAAGCATCAGGAAATTCTCAAGGAAACTTGTTCCCACTGAAGATTTGAAAGAACTTGTAAAATTGGGCGGACTGGCGGCCAGCGGAATGAATGTTCAGCCTATAAAATATATCATTGCAACTAGGGAGAAGGCGGATTCAATATTCCCCCATACCAGATGGGCCGGATACCTGAAGGGCAAGGGTTCGCCGTTATTTGAAGAAAGACCTGCTGCGTTTATCCTTGTTTTAAATGATAAGAACCTTCGAACGAGTGGGTATGAACTTGATGCCGGTGCAGCTATACAAAACATTCTGCTTGGGGCTCATTCCATGGGATTGGGAACTTGCTGGCTAGGGGCGATTGATTATGAAAAAATCTCTGAAATCACAGATATCGGAGATAAATATAAATTGATTTCAGCTATAGCAGTAGGATATCCCGCTCAAACAAGTATATCAGAACCTGCCGGCGGCGACATAAAGTACTACCTCGATAATGAGCAAGTACTTCATGTGCCTAAACGCGGGCTTGATGAAATTATTTTAAATATTTTTTAATCAGATAGTCACAGTAATAGTTCGGGTCAAAATCTTCTCCGCAGGCATAGTTTATAATTTCCTTCGGTTTTAGAAGTTCGCCGTGCTTGTGAACTTTATCGGTCATCCAAGCGTTGATTCTTGAGAAATCACCTTTAGTGACATCAGCTTTATAATCAAATTCTTTTTCCATATGTGCTGTAAGCTGGGCTGAGATAGCGCTACCCAGGGCATAAGTAGGGAAGTAGCCAAACATACCCTCTGACCAATGTACATCCTGGAGCACACCTGTTGTGTCATCCGGAGGTGTTATTCCGAGATATTCCTGATATTTTTCTTTCCAGACTTTGGAAAGTTCGCTGACTTCAACATCTCCGTTAAAAAGCATCCGCTCAATTTCGTATCGGACCATTATATGAAGGCTGTACGTCAGTTCGTCTGCTTCAACCCGGACAAGGGAAGCTTCGGGCTTATTAACTGCGTTGTAAAGGTCTTTTGCGCATACGTCAGCGAGTTGTTCGGGAAACAGATCTTTTAGAAACGGATATAAATATTCAGTGAATTCCTTAGAGCGGCCGATTATATTTTCATAGAATCTCGACTGGGATTCATGCAAGCCAAGGGAACCACCGCCGTCAAGCCCGGTATACATCAGTTCATCGGCTGTATTAAGCTCATAAGTAGCGTGTCCGCCTTCGTGGATCGTGCTGTATATAGCTGATGCCAGATTGTCCTCGTAGAAATGTGTTGTGAACCTTACATCTCTCTTATTGATGCCCATAGTAAACGGGTGCTCGGATTCAGCCCATGCAAAACTGTTCCTGTCAATTTTCATTATATCAATGAGCTTTTCTGTTAGAATTTTCTGTTTGTCGACAGGATATGAAAGTTTCATGAAGTCATCACGAACATCTTTGTATTTAGGAATTGAATCGTGTATCAGTGGTACGACTTTTTCCTTCAAAACGGAAAAGAAACGGTCGTAGTCTTCCATGGTATAACCTTTTTCAAAGTCATCGAGAAAAACATCATATGGTTTCTTATCTGGGTTTCTGTATTCTGCAAATCGTTTCAGTGTTGTGACGATTTCATCAAGATATGGCTCAAAAGCCGGGAAGTCATTCTCAAGTTTTGCTTTCTCCCATACATGATTGGCATCATTAGTAAGTTTCATGTACTTCATGAATTCTTCCATGGGTATCTTCGATGTCTTGTCAAACTCCTCACGGCCTTCCTCGGCAATCCTTCGTGTTATGTCATCAAGTTCTTTCTTATTCTCCAGGAGAAAATTCAGCAGTTCGTCGGTATCCTTGTTGATAAACGATTTATACACTTCACCGGATAAAAATGATAATGTTCGGCCTCTGCCTTCAAAACTATTCGATGGTGCGACCGTAGAACCATCAAGATGCAGCATCGCCATGGCCTGACCGAAAGCGCTCTGCTTTGCTATTAATTCCATTAATTTGCCTTTTGCTTCTTCTAAATTCATATAAAGTTCCGCCTTATTAAATATACTTCAATGATATATTGTATAACCATAATATACAACCAATGCATAAAAATTACGGATTTGGCATTTTATCAATAAAAATACAGGGTTGTTTTTTAACGTTTTCACCCCTTACGGGTTCGAGTCCCTTTCTATAACAAGATAGAAGAGCTGATATCATCTGATGATATCAGCTCTTCTATGGTGCGGGCGAAGGGACTCGAACCCCCACACCTCTCGGCACTAGATCCTAAATCTAGCACGTCTGCCAGTTCCGTCACGCCCGCATGCTATGCAAATTATAGATTAACAAAACAGTGTTGTCAATTAGAAAAGCCTTAAACCAGCTTGTTTGTTTCTAAGATGGTAAACTGAAAAAGGAAATGTGTTGTATTTGGTATTTTTCTGGATTTCCCAACAATCTTCGTGTAATATTATGTTGACGATATATAAAATAAACAATGAAGTTGAAAGGGAAATAGGTAAATGAATAGGAATTTAAGAGTTAAGATATTGGCAATTATTATAGCCTTAATTTTTCTTGGAACTTCTTTTATGATGCTGTTTTTATATGCATTTAAATAAAAATTTGTGAGCAGGTCATATATTTTACTCACAAATGCGTATCATATGTTTCAAAATCATAACAAAACATCAGATTTCGTTTTATTTTACCTATTAATATGTATAATTACTATACAGGGGAGTTTAATGCCCCTGATGATGTGCAGGTGGCCGGAATGAATTTATTCGATGGACTTGATATTGGTGAACAACTGAAATTCTTCGCACTGGAGATTACCGGCGTGTGGGCTGTCATCGGTATAATAATAGATATCCTGATTGTATCCTACATTGCATACAAGATAATCCAGTTGGTGCAGGAAACGCGCGCTTGGAGCCTTTTCAAAGGACTCTTGGCAATTTTGGTTGTCGCTGTTGTAAGCGATATATTCAATCTTAGGACGATTTCATTCCTGATTGACAACATCATAGCGTTTGCATTCCTTGCGATTGTTGTAATTTTCCAGCCGGAAATCAGAAGGGCATTAGAGAAACTAGGAACAGGTGGATTCAGGAATATTTTCAGCGGCAACGGTTCTGAAGAGGATGTAATAAAGACGACAACCATGATTGAGGAAGTCGTCAATGTCTGTGAAAAGATGTCCCAGTCCTATACCGGCTCAATCATAGTAATTGAAAAAGACATTAAATTGGGAGAAATAATAAATAAGGGCGTGCAGATGGAATCTAAAATTTCAGAAGCGTTGCTCATGAGTATTTTCAATACAAGGACCCCTCTTCATGACGGGGCGATAATAATTAGAGATGAAAAAATAATGGCGGCAGCCTGCGTTCTTCCGCTTACCGACAATCCTAACCTGAGCGCTGATCTCGGCACAAGGCACAGGGCTGCATTAGGCATAACCGAGGTTTCAGACTGCATAGCAATAGTGACCTCGGAAGAGTCAGGGAAGATTTCATATGCAAATAACGGCGGTCTTGTCCGCAACCTTACTAAAGAAACACTTAGAAAAGCGATGCAGATTAATCTTCTTAAGAGTGAAAAAACAAAACGCCGTACATTTAGTTTTCTGAGAGGTAATAAAGGTGCTAGAAAAGATAAGACATAATTTACCGATGAAAATACTGTCCGTAGTCATAGCGGTCTTATTCTGGTTCATGGTTTATACCAATGAGAACCCTATTGAAACGCGCCAGTTGAATATCGCTCTTACACCTATAAACGAGGATGTGCTTTCAACAGAGAACCTGAGAATCCTTAATGAATACGATACTGAGATTGGGATAACAATAAGAGGGCGAAGTTCTGAAATTGAACAGGTCAGTGAAAAAGACTTTTCAGCATATCTCGATTTTGGCACTATTAGTAATGAGTATACAGACTTTTTGGAAATATCCGGCTTAAAATATCTTGGTGATAGAAACATAATTTATGAATTGAATGGCAGCGGCAGGATAGGGCTTAGCGTCGACCGGATAATTGCAGGTGAAATACCGATAACGGTTGAGATAACAGGGGAAACGGCTGAAGGATTCTTCCTTGCCGGCGGTCCTGTTCTGCAACCTGCAAATTTTACTGTCCTTGATATAAAAAGTATTGTAACTGAAGTTGATTCAGCGATTGTCATTGTTGATGTAAGCGGAATGAAAGGAACTGAGACTGTAAGGAAGTTCTGCATGCTTTATGATGAAAATGGCGAATTGATAAATGAATTAAGTAATAAAACGGCGGTCGACATTACGGTAAACATAGCAAAGAGTATACCCGTGCAGGTTAAGCTTGAGGGTGTTCCTGCTATTGACCACATTGAAACAGCAGCTGTTCCGGACCCAACGCATGTGCTTATATCCGGTTCAGAAGAAGAACTTTCCATGATTGATAGAGTAACAACTCTTCCTGTGAATATTGAGGGTGCGGATGAAACCTTTGTTGCAACCACAGGACTGCAGACACTCCCTGCAGGTCTGAAAATAGTTGGTTCCGGTGAGGTTGAAATAGGTGTAACCATTGAAACCCTACAGGAAAAAACGATAATCTTTAATCCTTCAAATATTAATATCAGATATGGCTCTGGCAATAAGGATTATGATATATTGAGCAGCTATATTGAATTAATTGTAAAAGGACGGAAAAGCAAGCTTGATACTATAACGATATATTCGGTTGATGCCTATATTGACGTAAGCAACACAGTAGACGGCTTGATTAGCTTGCCTCTCCGATTCGATGATCTAGATGAAGTTGAGCAGATGAGTTTCCCTCTGGTGGAAGTTTATATCCAGACAGAAAGAAGCATGGCTTTATATACTGAAGACATTTTCCTGGATAATAGAGTCGGTGGTAACTACACTTATGAATTTTTGAATACCGCTGCGAACCTTAATTTAATCGGTCTTTCGGAAAATATAGATAATTTAGATTATAGTAGCTTGAATCCAACTATTGATGTGGGTGAACTTAAGGCAGGTACTCATACGGTTACTATCCAGATAAATCTACCCGAAGGGGTATTGCTTTCCAGCGAGTTGACGACTCAACTTAAGATAACGGAAAATTAAAAATGAAAACAATAATAATGGATAATATCAGGGTGTCGGTAGAAGCGGCATTCAAAGAAGGATTGGATAATGCGATCATATCCGCGGTTAAGATGCGTCTTGGAACCGCGGATTTTGAATATAGGGGGCTTTTCCATAAATCAATAGATGCAAGGCGAAAAGGCAGGATAAATTATGTGCTATCAGCCAGGATTGGACTTGATGGCGCTATTGGTACTGAGGCAATTAAAAACATTAGAATGTATAAATCCGATAAGGTTATGGCTTTGGAACATGGGAATATTGAAATGAGGAATCCGCCTGTCATAACGGGAAGCGGACCCTGCGGCCTTTTCTGTGCCTTAACCCTTGCCCTGAATGGTTATAATCCAATAATAATTGAGCGTGGGGAAGATATAGATTCCAGAAGGGACTCCGTACGCGGATTTTGGAAGAACGGCGGGCTGGATCCTGAATCAAATGTTCAGTTTGGTGAAGGCGGCGCCGGCACTTTCTCCGATGGAAAGCTTGTTACACGGATAAACGATAATAGGTGTGACAGAGTTATCAAATCTTTCTTGAGAAATGGGGCACCCCCGGAAATTGAGTATGAAGCACGACCGCACATCGGTACCGATGCCCTTGTACCTGTTATACGAAGCATACGAAAAGAAATTGAAAATCACGGAGGCAGGTTTTTATTCAAAGCGAAATTGACGGATATTAATACAAACGGAAGAATTAAGTCTATAACGGTTAACGAAGAATATGATATACCTGCAGACGTGCTTGTCCTTGCAATAGGGCATAGTGCAAGAGATACTTACAGAATGCTTTTTGATAAGGGTTTTGCTATGGTAGCAAAACCTTTCTCCGCCGGAGTCAGGATAGAGCACCTTCAAAAAGATGTGGATTTTGCGCAATGGGGTAAACAGGGTCGTTTCATCGAAACGGCAGCTGATTATTCTCTGTCAAGTAGAATGGACGGCAGGGCTGCTTATACTTTCTGCATGTGCCCGGGAGGGGTTGTTTTGAATGCGTCAAGTGAAAATGATGCCCTTAATGTAAATGGCATGAGCTATAACTCCAGGAATGGAAAAAATGCAAACAGCGCATGGGTTGCGGAAGTTAAGCCAGGTGATTTAGGCACCGGGCATCCACTCGGAGGGATTGCTTTCCAGCGTGAAATCGAAAAGGCTGCTTATATGGCAGGCGGAAGTAATTTTAATGCACCTGTGCAACTACTCGGAGATTTTATTAATAAAAGGAAATCAATAAGTTTTGGGAAAATCAAACCTTCATACACAGGAGAAACCCTTTTCGCTGATATAAATTCACTTTTACCTGGGTTTGTCAGCAATGCCCTGAAAACATCACTCGCTGATTTTGGCAATAAACTAAATTGCTTTACGGATTCTGAATCGATTTTAACCGGATGCGAAACAAGGACCAGCGCACCTTTAAGGATATTGAGGAACGATGAAAATGAATCTAATTCCATAAAGGGAGTCTATCCGGCAGGAGAGGGCGCAGGTTATGCAGGTGGAATAATGAGTTCAGCAGTCGATGGTATCAAAGTTGCGGAATCCATAATTAAATTATATAATTATCCCGGATGAAACTTATAGAGGTTTACTAATGAGGAAGCTTTTCGGAACCGATGGCGTAAGAGGAATCGCAAACAGGGAACTCACTTCCGACCTGGCATTCAAACTTGGCCAGGCCGCGGCATATGTGCTTGCCGGTGAATTTGATCGAAAACCAAAGATAATGGTAGGAACCGATACCCGTATATCATGCGATATGCTTGAATGCGCGCTTAATGCGGGCCTCTGTTCAGTTGGCGCTGATGTGATATTGCTGGGCGTAATTCCAACGCCGGGTGTAGCATACTTAACAGCTAAATTCAAGGCTGATGCAGGAGTTGTAATATCAGCATCACACAATTCATTCGAGTTTAATGGAATCAAATTTTTTGATTCAGACGGATATAAGCTGCCGGACGAGATAGAAGATAAGATTGAGGACTTTGTGTTTTCTGATGTTAAGCTGCCGCATAAGACCGGACCGAATATAGGCAGGATTATTAGAAAAGGTGTGTATGTTAATGAATATATTGACTTCCTGGTTTCACAGTCCGAGGCTGATATAAAGGGAATGAAAATCCTGATTGATTGTGCCCACGGTGCAGCATACCGCGTCGCGCCGATTGTATTTACAAAACTTGGAGCTGAAATCACTGTTTTAAATGCATCTCCAGACGGGACTAACATTAACGAAGGATGCGGTTCAACGCACGTGAATCAGATAAGTGAAAAGGTTGCTAAAGGTGTGTATGATATTGGCTTTGCATATGACGGAGACGCCGACAGGGTTATTAGCGTATCTGAGGACGGTAAGGTCATTGACGGAGACAGGATGCTTGGGGTACTTGCACTGGATATGAAAAAGAAAGGATCCCTTATAAACGATTCTCTTGTCATTACCGTAATGAGCAACATGGGGCTGGATAAACTGGCTGCCGAGAATGGTGTATCAGTTGTGAGGACCAAAGTCGGCGATAGGTATGTCATCGAGGAAATGAGAAAGAACGACTATTCCCTGGGCGGGGAGCAATCCGGCCATGTTATAATCAGGGGGTGTAACACAACGGGTGACGGCGTACTTACGTCCGTAAGGCTTGCCGGGATAGTAGCTGAGAGTGAGAAACAGGCATCAATGATTTTCGGCACAATGAAGAAATATCCACAGGTCATGATAAATGCCGCGGTTGATAATAAGAATAAATATAATATTCTCAAGGATGATACAATAGTATCAATGATTGGGGAGATTGAAGAGAAGTTCAATGGCGAGGGAAGGCTTCTGATAAGGCCGTCAGGAACGGAACCTGTCGTTAGGGTTATGATGGAAGGCATGGACAGAGAGTATATAAAGTTGAAAGCAAAGGAAATGGCTGAACTGATTGAATACATGTTCGGTGAGGAGGTGTAAATACAGGAGAAAAGTAAACTTAGCGCCGGGACCGCCTGGGCGGTTGACGAGGAGAAGGCTTATCGAAAGATTCGGCGGATGGCTTTCCGGTTCCACGATCGAGACGCATGATGTAAAACTCGCAGGCAACTGCGAAACAAAGAACATGTGGTGTGGTTTCTATTTTATTTCCTTTATTTAATAAATGAACAGGAGAATAATCATGTGCGGAATTATAGGATGCACAGGTGATTTCAATACTGCTGATGTATTACTTGACGGGCTGAGGAAGCTTGAGTACAGGGGATACGACTCAGCGGGAATCGCTGTTATGTGCAATGGAAAAATTGAAGTTATCAAATGCAAAGGTAGGATAAGCGGACTGAGTGAGAAAATTAAAGGATCGGATTTTAGTTCATGCAATTCCGGAATCGGACATACGAGGTGGGCTACCCATGGAGAGCCGAATGATATTAATTCACACCCGCATATAAGCGATTCCGGTCTTTTCTGTGTAGTTCATAACGGAATAATAGAAAATTACGTTGAAATAAGGGAAGATCTTATAGAAAATGGATACAAATTCCTTTCAGAGACAGATTCTGAGGTTATAGCGCATCTTCTTGAGTTTAATTACGAAGGTGATGTCATCAGGGCGATTCATGATACGGTAAGTCAGCTTGAAGGGTCATACGCCCTGGGGGTAATATGTTCTGTCACTCCTGATAAGATATATTCGGCAAGGAAAGACAGTCCCCTTGTCCTTGGCATGACCCCTTCCGGAGGACTGATAGCTTCAGACATACCTGCGATATTGGGTCATACAAGGGATATATTTATAGCTGAGGATGGTGAAATCGCATGCATTGGAACTGATGAAATCAGTTTCTATAATTCACTGGGTTTGTTGATAGATAAGGATAGTATTACGGTGGACTGGGAAGCAGGAGCAGCTGAGAAGGGCGGTTATGAGCATTTTATGCTGAAGGAGATTCACGAAGAACCGGAGGCTGTTAGAAAAACCCTGGCTAATAAAGAGCTTAATGAACTTGTCATTACAAGGCCTGAGAGGATTTATATAATAGCCTGCGGAACGGCATATCACGCGGGGGTTGTTGGTAAATATATAATTGAAGAAACAGCAGGTATTCCGGTTGAAGTGGACCTCGCAAGTGAGTTTAGATATAAGAACCCTATAATCGGGGCCAACAGCCTTGCCGTTATTATTTCACAA
>Ga0233412_10000230_pt1 | contig 33319 bp, 43 predicted proteins | sample Na_anoxic_4_MG_FD_180667 | JGI IMG/M metagenome (GOLD analysis project Ga0233412, IMG submission 180667) | Seawater microbial communities from Saanich Inlet, British Columbia, Canada - Na_anoxic_4_MG | ecosystem: Environmental > Aquatic > Marine > Inlet | place: Canada: British Columbia... | reverse complement strand
TATTTCTTGTATTCATTTTGATTGCTTCTGTAAACCAAGGTAGTTTGAAGTACAACCCTTCTGTGTTTAATGTTGTATCAATTTTACCAAAGGTCTTTTCGAATGCTACTTGTCATGGTTGTACTGTATACCAACCACTCATTAGTGTAATAAAGATTATTAAACTTATTACAATAGTAGGTATGAGTGTGAACAAGTTAATCTCTCTATATCAATTTACTTCTCTTGTAAACATATCTTATTTATATTATATATTTAAATACGAATCATCAACTTGTATTTTGTTTTCATTTAAGTACAGCTGATATACATCTATTGTTAATTTGCAAAGCAGTAGCCGCTTCTATTATACTTCACCATTCTTTTATAAAGTTTCATTCTAAATCTAATTGATTTATTTTCTTACTTGCTCAATGATTACTTCAGAATCTTCATTCTTGTGGTGGAATATTTCATAGTACATTATAACTATGTAATGCATTCTCACTTATAGTACAGTATTGTAAATTAGTTTGTTCATTATTTAATTTGTTTCAATCAATATGATTAACTATTAAATCTGATATTCATTTGAATGCATACATACATAATCTATGTACTGTTTGATATATTCTTTTTCAATTATTATCAGTAAGTCTGATAACATAATATCAACTATTAGATATAGAAGGATTATATATAACCTCTGTTCACCGATTAGAATAGTTTGTAGTCTTTATGTTTCATTTATTACTAGCATAGTATCTATCAGGATATCAAGGTATATGTTTCCATTCTTCCATCTCTAATCAATTATTAATATAAATTTAGTATCCTTGTAATATCTTCTTCTCTTAGTTCGAAGACGTCTGTTTTCTTTTTACCTTCCCATACAAATAAGTATTGGTCTTCTATATATTGTAAGCTTAAAGCATCAAGCTTATCTTGTACTTTATTATAGTATTCTGTTTCAGCTCACTCTCTTATTCTAATCATAGGATTAGTATCTGCACTAAATACTGTTTTAAGTAATTCATTTCATTTGTCGTCATCACTTATATTGAAGTGCCTTAGTGTTGCCATTGTATTTTTAGTTGGAAATAAATACCTTACTCGTCAGTAAGGTTATATATTATTTAGTTGGATTAATAAACTCAGCAGCATCAAAGTCTGTTTCTGTTTCTGAGTTTGCTGCACCTACTTTATTAAGTGATGCTAATACTTCTTCTGATTTTGTAATCAGTTCTATAATAGAATCAAATTCTTTTTCTATTCTTTCAATAGCTTTTACATTTTGTGTATCTATAGCATTAACGAACTCGTCGTTCTTGCTAGCTACTTTAGTTATAACATTGTGTGCCATACCTTTAATAGTATTAAAGTTACCTAGAACTGTAGATATCTTTTCAGATAATGATTCTAGTCTAGTTAAATTCTTATCAGTTTCAAAGAATTTCTTAATAGCAGCTTCTTGAAGTGCACCAGATTTAGTAGGAGCAACTCCTTTAAATTTTTGTAATGCATTGATTAGTTTGTTACAATCTTCCATTCAATCAAATCATAAGATTTTTCAATCATATCTATTGTAACCAAGTGTATCCTCTACGAATTTGTTTAGGTTACTGATTCATAAAATCTTCGCTAATACTTTTGGGTATGACCCATTTCACTTAGCACTTAGGTAATAATCTCTTACCTCGTATTTACATCATTCAATGTCTATTGTATCCCCCTCTCTGTATTCTCTTGTATTTGCCATTTTAGTAATAGTAATAAATATAAATGTAGGTTACCCTACTATGGTGACTCGTCAGTCATAGAACTAGGGTGTGACCCCTAGCTATGTAATCTTTCTAACCATTGAACAAGTAGTCATTTTATATCTAATTCCGTGTAGTCCTGTTTATTTATTCTACTCAATAAATTAAATAGTCAATCTGTAAACAACATTTCATTAGGTAATATTCTAATTTCTACACTCCTTGGTTTTCATTTATTGCTTCTACCTGAAACTATATAAGGATTGTACTTAGGTCTATCTCTGCACAGTCAATGGTATTGCATATTGAATCATTCATTCTCAATTATTCATAGATATTCTGGGAATGTATTCCATATATAATTTCACCATAACTGGTGGGATAACGCTAATCTTTTTCTTGACTCTACTTCTAGTGAGTCAAAATATTTATTTATCTCATACATTGATGTAGACAGTAACTCAGTTCACTTAAGCTTTCTATATTTTAAATCAAATATATGAATATGCATTCATACATATGAAGGTGCAGAATTTGATAATCTAAGTTTATATTTCTTCTTCTGTTTTAATATAAATTTTGTTACCTTATTTATATAAGCTTTACTAAACTTTTTTGGCTCGAAGTTATATTCTATTGTTTTCCTATAATACTCTATACTCATTTTAACATTTAGTCAGTCCTTCATTGTAAACGTTTCAAAGTTTAATCATTCAGCTGCAGCTATAGAATAGATATCATGTCTTGAACTAGAATATAATTCGATTTCGATTCATATTATCATTGTGTTTGTGTGTTAGTATTAAAAGCTTTATTCCAAGCAGCTTTAAACATTCTCTTCATTTTCCTGTATGTAGCTTTACCTACAACTCTTTTGATTGCTCTAGTATGTGGTATTCACATATTCTGATAAGCATATCATTTCAATGTTCATTGGTCAGTTCTATATAAGTAACATAGTATATCACTAAATAATAATCAATCGTCTTTTAATATTTCTTCTGAATAAAAATACTCGTCACTTTCCTTTGGCATATATTGATAAGGCTTAGGTTCGTCACGTAAGGTGTGTGCTATCTTATTCATGTAAGCTTCTTCTTGTTCAGCTTCTGTCTCAAACATATCTTTAGCTTGTATGTCTTCGTCGTCCATTGGAGCTAATGCCATTGACCAATCCTTTAGCATTTGTTTTACTTCTTCTAAGTTTATTTGTGTGAATCAATCTATCATTACTAAATCTAATTCAGTTGATTCAAACAATTGGTCATATTCAGTTACACCTCAATGATATAATAGAAGTAAAGTTTCTTCACTTAATCAAGAGTTAAACATTTCTAAGTCAGTAGGCTTAACTGTTTCCTTTGATTTCGAATTATTATTAAGTAAGTATCCTTGTCATTGAGACCGACCATAATCACAAGACGAACGATATATTTGTTTCGTTTGTTTAACTGGTTGAATATATGGAGTTATGAATGGTACACTATTAATAGATTCTTTTAAATCTTTATATAATATCTTTCATTCGTAATCAATTATTATTGAACCCTTATTTTTAAATCCAGTATATTTATTGTCTGGATAATTCGTATAGTTCTTTAATAATCAATTCTGTATATCTATAACTGATTCTCTTTCTCAATCAGAATATATTAATACATTTTTATGTATAGTATCTACCATTATTATAATTCATATCTTATCTGTAATTTCTTCTAGTTTTACTATTACGTCCATTAGATTTTTACAATGCTCTTCTAAATAATATAGCATGGTTTCACTATCTGTTTCCTTTCAATACTTATCTCAGTGTATTCTCATGAAAGCTTTACTAGTTCCATTCTGTATTAGTGCAAATTTATTTGTCCAGAATGGGTGAGCATTTGCTATCTTAATTGCTCATATACTAGCTTTCCTATGGTGCATAATACATAATCAATTCTTATTGTCTTGATTATCTATAGCCTCCTGATATTCCTTTAATGTTTTACGTTCACACTTACGTATTGTTTTATAAGTTAAGTTTATGATTCATAAAGAATCTAGTCACCTGTCGTCTTGGTGAGCTAGTATTCTTTTCATATTCTTAAATCTTGTTATAGCTAATCAACAGATAATATCTTTGGTTAATTAAATAAATTATGCCCTGTCTTTTTATAAGGGACTTTACTATTTGTTCTTAAGTAAATAAATTAAATTAAACTTATTATAAATCAAGAACCTCCACTATCAATTAGGTCTTTAGCTAATAACTCTTTAAGTCAATCATTACTTAATAATAGTATTTTCGAATTTCATTTAAGTTCTCTTCCTATTTTTAGTTTTTTAATTAGTGTATCTATTGTCATAATATTATTATTAATAAATTAAATTATCTTCTCGACCAAGAGTAGAATCTTGGTGAAGGTACAGACCTTACGAAATGATTCTCTAATGTATCTGAATCAATAGGTCTATTATATTCATATATGAATACATTATCTTCTAATAGAGTAGTAACAATCTTTCTATTATAATGATTATCCTCTCTTCATTCTTGGTATCATTCTAGTCAATCGATAATTCTTAAATTATCTTTGTGAACTCTATACACTTCTACCTCTAACCATTTGTCAGAGATTTCACTTAATGTTATATATGGAAATCAACACTCACCTAGATTTTCTATCTGTACAAAATCTAGTGTTAGGAATTCTCATTCTGCTGATTCCATAACCCTATGATTATGGTATCCTCTTTTTAGTGTTCAGTAAACAGCAACATTAAAATAATCATTCTTGTTCATTTGTATTATTGTTTATTAAATATTTTTTAAATCATTTCTTTACTCAATCAATATTAATTTCATAATATCATTGAGCTATATTAGAGGCTTGCATTTTTGTTTTTAATTCTTGAATTACATAATTGTAGAAATTCTCTTTAGTATTAAAGAAAAGATTTCAATATAGAATTCTTGCTATTCTTAAATCTTTTATTGGATATGCTCAAGTAAATTTTTCATTACTAAAGTTATCCCTTAAGTATATCTCTCTTGTAATCTTAATTCATACTTCATTTAGATATTCCTTTAATGCAATAGCTGCATTAACTAATGTATTATCTTCTAGTACTTTTAATAATGTATTACAATTTTCAATTAGTATTTCTTTATTCTCGTCGTCTATTCTTACTCAACTAATCTCGCTTAATTTATAATGGTCCTTGTCTAAATCAAATTCTAACATGTTTCATGTTCTAACATACTTTTGTATTGTTGACGATAAAGACTTTAACTTAATTCATTCTTTAGCAGCTATAATTAATGCTACATAGTATCAATATATTCTAGCGTCGAATACATTATTACACCTAAATTCTAAAGACCTTTTCTTAAAATGGTCACTACGTCTACTAGTACTATGCGCAGTCTTATATGATACGTATGCCCATTTTGAGTTTGTTGATATTGACATATCACTGAAGTTAGCTCTATGTGTTAATTGTCTACTGTATAGTTTATTGTTTCAAACCTTACAGAATAGTGGACAATTAATTGTATTGTCTTTTAATACTTCTCATGGTATTCATGTTAGTGTTCAATTAAATACGTGGAAGTGAACTCCTCAAGATAATCTTTTATTAGCTCATATAGGAAATTTATCTATATATTGTTTCTGTATAATGTTATGTACGTTTAATCTAAACTCACTATCTTCATTATGTAATCATACTATCTCAAATATCTTAGAGCTTTCTTTCATATGTTTTATTTTGTTTGGTCATAACTCAAAGTTATCCCTATAGAATATATTGTTTATCTCTGGCTCAATAGCAAACATATCATTAAAGAATCAATCAATATTATAATCTAAGAACTTATATTTATTCATTTGTATTTTTTATTGAAATAAAAACTAAGCATTTCTACTTAGTCTATTTGTAGTTCAAGGTTACCTTGACTTACTTTTGTGATTATGATTTGTTTATCTCATAGTAATGTTAATATCTTTTTAAAGTTATCATTACTTAGCCTCTCTCAATTATCTATTAGCATATATCAAGTGTTATAGTTTTCACCTATAATTAATGATATCTTTGCGTCTATTAGTAATTGTTGTCCTGAAGATAACCAGAAGTAATCTATTCAGTCTTTACTAATTTCATATGTAAGCTGTCCTCAATCTGTTGAAGAGTTTGATTTATACAACTTTATATTGAATCAAGCAGTAGCAAATAATCTTTCACTATTTATATAATGATTCTTCTCTCATTCTTCAAATGCTGTTAAGTTTGATTCCATTTTAGTTATATTAGCTTCTTGAATTCTATCTTCTAATAACTTATTTCTTTTTACTAATAATTTCCTTTGTTCTGATTTAGAATAAAGTTCTTCATAATTACTAAGCTTAAGTACTAGAGTTTCTAATTCTTCTTCTGTATAAGTTATATCCTCTATTACTTTAAAATTATCTGCTATAGATTCTAGAGCTCATAGTTCTCTATATAGTTTTAATTTATCTTCGAATTCTACTATACCTTTATTTATATTTTTAAGTTCTTTCTTAACTTCTAATATAGAAAAATCTTTTATATCTTTAGCTATTCTTTTTGTTTCTAATTTACTTTGAGTTAATAGTTCTTCATTAGTTAATGATTGTCCACAAGTAAAACATTGTCCTCATGCTAGCTGAGTTTGTTTTATTTTATGTTCCTCTCTAAGTATTAGTAGTTTATTATAATCGTCAATTCTATTATTAATCAGTCAACGTATTGAATAGATATCTGCTTCATGGTCAAATCAAATTAATAATGTTTTAAGTTCGGCTATTCTTTTCTTTCTTAAATCTACAATTTCTTGTATTCATTTATTTTCCTCTATTGCTAATTTATGTTTTATAATTAAGTCATGCCTTTCCTTTAATTCAATTAAGTTTCATATATTAGAATCTTCTGTTTCATTTATTATAATCATGTTACCAATAATCTCTTCACTCATTTCTTCTACTAATTTCTTTAGTTTCTTGTATTCACTATTAAGTGATTTATAAGATTCATAAGACCTTATCCCTCAACCGAATCATAAATTATTTTCGTTTGTTCAGGTTAATATTCTAATCTTATCTTTTATTGTTAATGAGTTTATATATCATGGAACAATAGAACATAAGAACTTTTGTGGGTCTTGTGGTATTCAATTTCAAGTTGCTACTCAATTAACTCTTTGTAGAGAAAATCAGTTTCAAGATATAGATATTGCACAATCCTTTATTTTCTTTTTATATCATTGAACTTCTCATGTTAGACAATATATTATTGCCTCTATGATTCTAGATTTTCAAGCTCAGTTCTTTCAAGTTATTATAGTGTCTTGTCATAACTCATAGTCTCCGTCTGCTAATCATTTGAATCATTGTATACTCAGTCTTGTTATCATTACTCTATGGTTAATTTTAAATTATACTGTGTTAATGCTCAGATAGTCATTCATGGTATCTCTATTACTAATTGAAATAATGGTAGTCATTCAGCATTAAATCTAATTGGCTGAGTGCTATCACCTATGAAACAGTTAAGTTCAGTTTCACCTACCATAAGTTTATATCCTTGTTGTAGTGAACTTGTTAATTTTATTCATAAAGGTCTTGGTCAGTTAAACCAAGCATATAATCTATTGATTCATATATCCTTTAATCATAATCATTTACCTTTTACTAGTTCTATTTCATATTGCATATTCAATTAGTTATATATTAAAATGGCATTTCTGGTGCTGGGTCTGGGTCTGTTATTGCTTCGTCAATTATTGCAGCATCTACACTAACTCAATTTATGCTACCTCATACTACATTTATATTTCTAAAGTAATCTTGATAAACATTATCTACAGGTTCTGAACCTGTATCTACATTTCTCATATTATCAATTAATTGATTTGTAACTCTATTTGCTAATAATGTTGCATGTTCTTCATTAGTTACATTTTCTATTCATTCCATTAATTCAGAAGTTCAATTAATCTCATTCATAGTTTGTCTTAATGAAGCTGCAGCTGCTCATACACTTGTTCATAATATATCTCACCTTACGTCTACTCTATTCTCTTCTTGTACGTCTACATATATCTTCTCCTTTTTCTTAGGATTTTTAGTTGGGTCATAAATATCTGCTTTCATTCAATTTGGTAATTTAATGTAAGTTCTATCTATTTCTCTTCAATCTTTTATATTATTATATAAATCTAATATTTGATTGAATACCTCTTCATATATTCATAATTGGTATCAATCTAATCTTATAGTATGAGAACCTTTAGGGCTTATAATAACAATAGAAGCCCATTCTACATATCAACCTATAGATGAACCAATTAAGTTAGCATATCCTCATAATTGTAATTTATATTTTTCTATTAATTCTTTATTTGGAACTTTACTTGCACTAGTTTTCCAATCTATTATATAGTAGTCTCAATTTACCTTTTCTATAAAATCTATTGTTCAAGCCAAGCGTCATTTATTTATAATTTCTTTTTCAAATTCAGAATTTTCTAAATTAATTTTTACTTGTTGTGAATTCTTATAAATAATCCATTGTTTAATATAGTCCATATACTTCTTTGCTATATTAACTTTTTTACCTTGTAGGTCATTCTCTATAAACTTATGCATATAAGTTCATCTGGTAGCAGCGTCCTTCATTATCTTCTCAAAGTTTGGAAGCTTTGCTATTTCATTTAATGAATCCAATTCTAATAATGAAAGTATTCATGTTACTGAAGGCGTTCAATCATAATTCCTAACGCCTTCAATGTTTGTTTTTATTCTCATTCTCTTTTAATTATAAATTATTAAGTTCTGACTTAGTACGTCTTCTACTTCTATTATTTGCTTGTTGTTTTCTTGTAGCCCAGCAACAGTTTGATTTACAATAATTTCAATTATTTTTTCTTCTCTCTATTGTTAAATGCTCTTTATATCATTCATTCATGTCTTCATAAAATTCTTTAAATGAATCCCATTCACACTTAATTCAACGACCACCATATCTATGGTAATGTTTAAAGTTAATATTATTACATCTTCTTAATATTCAAGTCCATATATTATATATTCTAGTTCATGTCATTCAATGTTTTTTATGTACAATTCATATACATCAACAACTTAATGAAGTTCAATTCTTTAATGTTGATAGTTGAACTTCTTTTATTATTCAACAAATACATTTTACTTTCACATATCTAATCTTTCAAGAAGTAATTCATTCTTCTATAAAAGTCCAGTTATTATAAACTGTTCCTTTATTTATTTTTGTTCTTCTTCTCATGATATTTTATTAATTGTAATATATTGTATTCTATTTTATCATACTCTGTTTTTTTTATATAAGTTATTAAGACAAATTTATCTTTCATATCTTCATATACTATTTTTTCTCTTCATACAACTATCTTACTTAGTCAGCCTGAAGCGTCTGTTATAATCTTATTTTCATTTTTAAACATATCTTCGAACTTCTGCTCAAGAAATACCTTTGCTTTATATCAAGTAATTTTGCGTCTCATACTTACTTGTTCTAATATATGTTTAGTTAATATTATAGATTTCATTTTTCGTCCTTTGGTTCAGTCTCTTGTACTGTATCTATTACAGTAGCTTCTGGGTCTATTTCTTTAAAGTCTTGTATAGATTCTCATACATTCTCTTCAAAGAATTTTTCTAATTGTTTAGCCGATTCTTTCATTCATTCTATAAATCATAGATTGAATTGTTCAGTTAAGATAAGTTTTTGAGTATCACCATTAGCGTCTTCTAATTCTTTTAACATAGCTTTAATCGTATTTGCACTTACTCAGAAGTATGATTCTATTTCTTTTAGGAATTTTCATTCAGTTACTACTTTATCGTTATCTATTGGTTCTTTAATTTTTGTCATTGTTATTATGTTATATATAAAATGAGGGGAATTTCACCCCTCTATTGTTTAAAAAGTTATTAAGTCTTCTATATCTAATTCAATTTCTCATTTATGTATTGCCGAATGGCATAGTGGACATAATGGATATACTTCTCTAGGATTAGAATAGTCTTCATGATGTAAATGTATTCTTGAATTACTTCAACATATACAACATTCAGTAGGCTTATCTTCTTTATGATATTTAAAATAATTATTAACTATTGCTCTAGCCCTATTTCAAATTGGATTTCTTTTTCTAGATAATAGTGTAGCATTATATGTATATCATTCAGGTCTAGTTCTATTGTTGTCAATAATTCTAGCCATACTTCTTTCTCTATCAGAACTTCTTCATTTCTTAATACACTCTTTACATCTTCATAGAACTCAGTTCTTTCATTTAGGGTGAGAATAAAATTTAGAAAATTCTTTTAAAATATTGCATTCTTTACAATATTGTTTTTTAATCATAATATTTATATTAATATATTAAAATGGATATCAATTTAATATATTAATATATATTATTATGTCAAGCCTTTTTAGTTGAAGTGCTTAGCAACTATTTAAAAGGGATATCACTTATTGAAACTTCACTATCATCAACTGAAGTTGATTTAGCTTTTTGTTTAGCTTCGTGTCGTTCTTCAACAGCAGTTACATTTATTCAACTTCATATAGCCAATGGAGCATTATATCATAATGTTTCTAATGGTTTATCGAAGTCTACTCAAACAAATCTTTCTTTATTAAATTCATTTATTAGTACTCTTGTTTCTTCTACAGTTACCCTATTGTCTCTTTCTTGAAATCAATCAAGAGCCCAATCTAAGTAGTAATATTTTCAATCACTTCTAACTGTTACTTTTGTATTAATAAAACTATCTAACATAAAAGTATTGTATTCTTCTTTATATTTATTTTTAGCTTTATTCTTTAAGTCTTCGAACGTTCATGGTTGAACGTCACTAAATCTTCAATATGAACCTCAAGGTATAACCTTATATATTTGTTCAGTTTCAGTATCTTGTGCATAGATTACATATCCTAATTTCATATATGATAGTGTATATCTTTCACCAGTTTGCTCATTTGTTTTCATTTCTTTAAACAAAGGATTAATACTTCCATTGATTTTAGGTTCTTTACAGTAAGCGTCGAAGTCTCATTTAGGTGCTTTACCTATAACTTCTTTCTTACCTCATTTTCTTTGTATTCATATAGCAATATTATCTTTGCTGAATACGTCTACTTCAGGAGTATAGTAGAAATCTTTGATTACATTTTGATTCTCGTCTTTTTGTATATCTCAGAATTCGTCTATCCTAGGTACAAAACCTGTATAGAATTTTCTTACAAGTAAAACATTAAGTTTTATCTCGTCTCCAAATACCTCAAATTCTCAACCATTGTTCTTCACTATAATCTTACCAGCTTTAGTTACGTCTTCTACTGCAGTCTTACCCATAGGTTTATTATAGACTTTTAGTATAGGAAGTTCACTCATTGCTGAAGACTCTTGTACTCACGATTCAGCTCTTGCCTCCTCTTGCCATGTAGTATCAGTTGTTTTAGTCATACTCTGCGCATATTAGCATATAAAATATAGTATAAGTTTTTCGACATAACTTGGTCGGCTATTATTTAGTATTTCATAATATAGTTTCAAAAGCTAATGTATAGTAACAATATGGTACATTAATTAACCAAGCTTGTTTTACGTTACATCACTTCACTGTAGAGTCTAATGTCATTATTTCATTCTCTAATCAGCATTTATCTATGTGATTATCTTCTCAATTAATTATATATGAACAACCATTTGGATAGTAGTTCTGTACATAATTAATCATACAATCAGTAGAATCAGCTCACACTAATTTACTATGTAGATATATACCTATAGGGTTGAATATAAATAATCCAACTAATACGGTCCAAAATACTAGTGGGATTAATTTACTAAGTTCTTTGCAGATTTCTCCAATTCATAGTCTGTAGGTTCTAACGTTTGGATTATTTCTCCTATCTCTTCTTCTATTGTTATTCATGTTCATTCAGTTACTCAAGTATTAGTTTCTATTGCACCTATAATTTCTTGCGCTTCTTGTTCTACTGCTTTTATATTAGTCATTACTACTAGTGCTGCTATTGCAACTATCGCTATCACTATTGCTAATTTTGTTATAAAGTTCATTGTTTGTATTATTATTATTAAAATCTTTTTTTCCGAATAAGAATCCTGTAACTGCTATTAATACTAATATTACAATTATCATTATTAATCATTCGTCTTTTGTATTACTCATAATCTATTTAATTAATTGTTTTACCTCTTCCATTCATAATAAAAAATCTTCACTTACATTTCATTGAAACTTAAGTTGTTTTATATGAACTCTGATTGCTCTACTAATTTCTTTCTTTAGAGTCCTCATTGCATGTAACATTCATTCTTCAAATGAAGAACAATTCTCTTCGCCTTCCAGTCATAATACGTAGGTTCTAATTTTCTTTAGTTCTGCCTCGTTTAGTACTCTTCTAGCTCAGACCGTTTCTAATTCTTCCTTTGTTAATGCCTCTTCTATTATATCACGCTTTTGAATATACTCGTATTTCTGTTCATTAACTATTATTCTAATCTTCTCTCCTATCATATTCGTTTGTTAAAAGTCAAATTTTATACTTGCACGTATATCTTTTTCTGGAAATTGAATACTATGCGTTATTCATTTAATCCTACTCTTTAATGCGTTGTGTACAGGTAAATTCTGTACGTCTGTCTGTGCAGTTAATATTAGTTTAGGTGTTCAATTATTGAAACAATAATCTAATAAGTCCTTCATAATCTCCTGCACCCAGTCTCATGACACTCAGTAACTAATATCGTCTAATAGAATATAATCATATCTATATATATAGTCGTAGAAATTCTTAACACCTTTGTCGTTGTTTCAGAATGTTTTCTTCAAGTGTGATTTATAATCTATTAGAGATAGCGCCATTGTCTTGTATCACTTATTCATTAAGTGCTTTGCTAATTTAATAGCAGTCGTCGTCTTTCAACTTCACGGAGAGCTACTCCATAAGTATAATCCAAAGTCTGGTTTCTGTAACCATTTCTTGAACTGTTCAGATTTATACAAATCGCCATACTTTAAATCCTTAGTAGGTACACTGTATAGTGTAGAGTATAGTTTGCTAAATCTGATATTACTATCTAATAAATCTTGTTCCATATGTTAACGTTATGGAATAAATTAGGCTGGGTGAAATTACAACATACGCTGTGTATGCCAACCAATATTTAATTAAATGACCATTTAAATCACTTAGAAGTAATTGCTTTTCAATTACAACACAATGATATTCAAGTTCTACTAAATCAATTATCTCAGGCTATTCTAATAGAATCCCATATTTTAATTAATTCTCAAGTTAAACTATATTGATTAACCTGCTTGCTTGCTTTGTGTTCTTTTCATATATGATATTTACTATATGCATAGTGTCTTCATTTATTTACACAGTCTCTATTATTATCTGAATGTGTTCATAAGAATAAATTATCAACTCTATTATCATTAGGTATATCATTTTTATGACATACTAAAGTATTCATATCGTTTATATCTAATCATAAAAATACTTTTCAAACTAATCTATGAATTCTATATGTAGTTTTTATATTATTTTTACTTAAAACAATATGCGCATAATTTCATCTATTCTGTTTAATACATGATTTTAATATTTTTTCTCTTCAGCGTTGGAAACTTTTTACATTTCCTAAATTTGATACTTCATATAATCATTCATATCATTCTAATGTTTTATATATTTCCATATGTTATTTATTAGTATTTAAGATTATCTATTGAAGGAGCATTAAAGAAATTCAGATTGATTCAACCTTGGTCAAATCTTTTATCTTTTATCTTAAGCATAACCTGTATAGCTTTTAACTTAGCATGAAAATCCTCTATCTCGTCACCCTTGTTATTTTGGGTAATTGCATTAGTGGCTATATGTTTTAATGTCTTAGCTATAAACTTGTCGTCTAGTCATAATTCTTGTAGAGCTAGTACCATTGGGTCAGTCTTTGGTTCTTGTTTAATTATTTCCGTCATTTTATTAATTAGTTATTCAAAGTAAATCTGCGAGATATTGTATAGGGTTGTCAATGTTGTCTAATAATAAATGTGAGTAATTATCTAAAAAATAATTAGCTTCTTTTTTAGAATTAAGTCAGTTTATAATATATTCTTTGAATTTATATTGAAACTCAGTAGTGAATATTATCTCTCTTACATTAACTTCTGCATCTGTATATGCACTTCTTAAAGATTTATAGCTATCATCATACCAATAATAATCTCATAGATTTATTTCATATCAGATTGTATCACAAATCTGTTTCAGTAATTTATGTTCACTCATAGTTATTTCTTCTTATTAATTATATTAGCAACTGCTTCAAGTGTTTTTTCTTCTAGCATATCTCTCCTTTCTGTGCTTCAAGCTTTGGTCTGTTTATATTCTTCCCAAGCTTCTTCGTCAAAGTCAATAGTCATTACTTTCCTAACTCATTTTTCTATGTAATTATTCTTAGCTGTTTCTTGTATGTATCAAGTTGAAGATATGTACATAGTAGTTTTCATGCCATTCATAGTTATTTTATTAATTGTTCTAGTCTAATAGGCATATAATTTTCATTCTCTGCTGAATATAATTTATATCTCTCAGGAGTTTTAGTATATTCATTTATGTGGTGAGAATTTCTATGTAAATGTCAGTGCACATTTATTTCGTTTTTAAGCAATGTTCCTTTTGGTATATGTGTAAATACTACATTGTCTATCTTAAACTCGTTACACACGAAGTCAAACCCCTTAGAGTAGTAGAAACTATTACTCTTCTTGTCGTGATTTCACTTTACTAATATTTTAGTACAGTCTCACATTCTATTTAAATATTCTTCCAACTCTCAACAGTTGTAGAATATAACGTCTCATAAGTGAATTAATAAATCATTCTCTCATACGTTATTTCTAACTTTGTCACATATTTGTTTTGCATAATTCTTTGGTCTGAATTCAAATTCAGAAATTATGCTTGGGTGATTAAAATGACTATCTCATATTACCCATATCTTTTTCATTTTTATAATTCATTTTCTAAAATAACTCACATTGGTAAGTAACACTTGTCACATATTTGGTTAGCGTATTCTAGATATTCTATGTTAGTATCATATTCTTTTTTGCATAAACTGCAATATTCCTTATGTGTCATTAGTAGTTTATGTTAGTATTAATATTAACTAATATCTTAGTAAAATCTTTATTCACTCATACTGTAAGTGGTCATATCTTATCTCATATTTTATATTCAGATAAGTCATACATTGCTTTTATTTTTGTAGATAAATGCACCTTTGGTTTAGGGTGCATTCCTCTACAGAATTTCATTTCTTTCATGTTATTATAAGTTAATTATTTTAAGCATGGTTTATTAGGATTAAATATATCTAAATTAGCATCATAAATTTTATCATGGTCTTTTAATATTTGCGTAAGTCTATCCTTATTAAAGTATACGTCCTTACCATTATTAAATTCTTTTAATTCTTTACCTGTCATAAATGTAGAATCCTCTACAGTATTCTGTAATTGGTCAACTTGAAATTTAGAGAACTCTCAGTGTATCTCATTTCAATCTCTAATCATTGTAGACCATGCTCATTTATGGTGCATAGCATATCAAGTCTTTAGTATATTAATACTACAATTAGCTTCTCTTAATAACATAAATCAATTACTAATTGCTTTCATTACACTAATTGAAAACTTAGTTGGATAACTATTTATTAATGTAACTAAAGCGTCTTTAACTGGCGTTTCTCCTCAATCTGAATCTAAGAAGAAATGTATATGTTCTGTGTCTGGATACTTATTTATAAATTCAACTACTTCTTTTAATTCGTTAGTTGTAAAACTTTCTAATACAAATGATTTCATACTCTATTTATTGGTTATTCAAATACAATCTGTTCTAATTATTGTTCCTCATGCCTTTATGCATTCTATTTGAAATTCATTATCTAATTTAGTTACATATACTGCTCATATAAATATAATAGCTATTAATGTACATACTCATCATACCCATACCAAATGTTCCTTCCAATCCATAATCTATAAATTAAGAAATAATATATTTTTTTCTAACTCTTTTAAATGAATTCTTTAAGATTTTAAAATCTAATCTTAATTTCTTTCATCTAAAGAAATGTATGTCTTTATGACATGTTAAACAAACTACTGCTAAATCAGAATCTTTTTCATTTCATAATCTATTATATGTATGGTGATGTAAATTCAATTCAGAATTTTTAAATTGAATATTACAACATTCACATATATTATTGACTCTTCAAAAGAATAGTTTTCTTTTCTTTCTCCGTTCTTTACTTACGATATACTCTCTATATTTTAAGATATTATCTTCTTTTTGTTTTTTCCTTTTCAGTTTTTTAGCTTTTTTATTCTTTTTATTTCATATCTTCTTAGATTTTTTATTATTAAAATAATCCTCTATAGATATAAAATTACTAGAATAAACAATTTTATAGTATTGTGCTAAACTTCAAAATTGTTCTTTAGTAATATCTTCATATTTTAATATGTATTTTTTATATGTTTTCTTTCAAAGAATTCAAACATAATTATTAAAACATAATTGTAATATGTCAACACTTTCCCATACTTTATTATTCATTAACTTATTATTAATAGATATAGCAAACTAGGCTTTTGGTGCATGCGTACTTCCCCCTTTATCCCCCTTCATTTATAGTGGGACTACTTCACTTATTTATATTAATAAGTTAATGGTCAGGTTTAATATGCTGGTTATCCTGAATAGCTTTTTAATCATATAGCAATACTGAGTATTTCGTATGCTTATGGTTACAAACTCCTGACAATTCTTTAACGTCATATAGTCAGATACCGTATACTTAAATACGTGAATATCTCATTAGTAACAATAGAGATATATACCCCAGCCGAAGCCTCAGACAATACAAAAAAACACAACTGATTCGAGCAGTTGTGTTTTCCAGAAACCTCCGAAGAGGATTGTGTTAACAACCCTACTCGAATTAAGGTTTCTTAATGTGCTTGTACTATATCCTTTATTTTACATGTGTCAAACTTTTTATTGTCTATTATATGGTAAACCAGATAATAGTCATTTAGTTCTCTTTACAAATATAGGACTAAGTCTCTGCTCTAAGGCAACCTTAATTGTTTCTGCCTTTCACACTCTTAGATATTTAGGTGGAACTATATATTTTTTATTTGCTCTTATTGTACCAACACTTCTTTGTTCAAATAAATATTTCTTAAATTCCTCAACAGATACTTTAGGTCTATTGAAACTTGTAGCGAATGGTCTAACTTGACTGTTTCAAGTATAACCACTTCTTCAAGGTACTAAATTTTTCTTAAAATTATTCTTAGGGTCATTCAACATGTTCCTTAATTGTGGAATAGTTTGTCATAATCATTTTCAAAACGACCCAGTACTTTTACTATATGGACTGAATACGCTTGAAGAGGTTCAAGTCTTAGGTATTCTACCAGTAGCTTCTGCTAATGCTATCTTAGCATCTGAAGCATATGGAGCCAAATCTATTATATCAGTAAACAATTTATGTTGTAGATTAATTCTAGCAGTATTAAATCATGCTTTAAGATTAGGGTCTTCATTTAATATGTAACCATATTCTCATAATGATTTTAATAGTGCTGTTTTTAATTCTACCTTTTGGTCTACTGATATATCTGCTTCATTCAATCTTTCAAGTCAGAAGTTATATATATCTATAACTTTACTTTTAAATTGAATATCACTTATATTTCAATCAGATAAACTTCTTTCTAACTTATTAGTAATTGTAGACATTCTACTTGTTAAATAAGTTGGATTGATTTCTCATCTATTAAATGATTTAGATACAGCTAATTCCATAGCTATTCTATCTGCGATAGTATCTTTAATAAATCATGAACTAGATTGTACTGTATCTAAGAATTCTGGATTAGTTGATATTAATAAATATGAAGCTAATTGATTCTCTGTAACTGTACTAGCTCTAATCAATGGCTCATAATATCTTATCAATCAAGATTGGAAAGCATCTCTTTCTGCTTCCGTAATAGCTGATTCAATTCAATAGATATTTCTTTCTGCTTCGAATGATTTCTCATACTCATACATTTCTTGTTGAAGTAGTTGAGCTAATATGAATGGAGCTGAAGAAGATTCTTCACTTGTTATCTTTAAGAATAATTGATTTGTTTTCATCATATCCTCAGTTAACGCTCATCTTATAAACTCGCTACCTCAATCTTTATATCAAGCTATTATTTCATAATAACTATTTCAATACTTTTCTTTTAACTTATTAACTAGCATGTCTTCATTTAGTCTAGCTAAATTAGATTTCAATTCTGCTTTACCTTGATTATCAAGTCCATCAGAATTTATACTAGTTTGTAATGATTGGAATAAATTATCAATATTACCTGAACTTTGTATCTGTATAAGTGAAGCGTCTATATCTAGGAATATTTTATTATATTCTTCACTAGATAGAGTAGAAAGTAATTCTTTATACTGTTGAGTGTAATTCTGGTATGAACCAAAATCATCATTCTTTAATAGTAATCATATTACTGGAGCAGCCTTTAATGCTTCAAGTACTACTAAGTGATGCATATTGTTTTCTATTAATGCTTGTAATGCTTCATCTGAAGATTTACTATATAGCTCATAGAATAATTTTTCATCAGCTGCTGGCATTTCAATACCAAGTATAGAACTAAAGTCTTCTCTTTCACTGAATTCAGAATAAATAGAATCCATTAATATTAACTTATTATAAGCTAATCATTTAGAGGCTCTGATTGTAATGGCATCTAATACAGCATCTGTGATAGAATCTCTATCGCCCTTCATCCAATCTTCTATGTTCTCAACTAGCATTTCAGCTAAGTCTAATTCTCTAAACATATCTACCATAGTTTGGTGTAACATGTTTGTAACCCTTACTTCAAATGAACCTTCTCATTTAACTCACGCTTGGAATATCTTAGTAGGTAATATCATTGATAATGCTATAAAGTTAGCATTCATTCACATTACCCATTCTTTAATAGATTTTCTTTTATCGTATTCACCTTCGTATTCATCATGAGAATATATCTTAGCGTATACTCAAACAGACATTATAGTATTATTTACATTCTTTTGTATGAATTTAGATTGATTGAATATTAAATCTAATCAACCAGCTCTATCTCAATGAAAGAATTTGTTTACTCATTTAATCATTAATGCTCAATCTTCAATAGCTGAAGATGCTATTCTGTTACCCCAACCCATTAGAAAGTTAAACGGTATTAATCTTCTAGATAGGTATGATTCTCTATATAGATATGAAGCTGATGTAACTCAACCTGTAATATCTGTATAAGTACTCTTAGATAATAATCTAACTTTAGATAGTAATCTTTCTTTAGAAATATTATCTAATCATTTTACATATAATGAAAAGTCTTCAAGACTATTGAATCCTAATCTATATAGCGTGTCAGAGATAGCTCACTGCTTCCTAGCTGTGTCTAAAACTAAATCTGTTATCAACATAGGGTTCTGTCACATAGCAGCTGCTATCTTAGTAATTTTCATATAGGTTTCCTTTTTATTAACTCAACCTATAGTTCATAATTTTTCTAAGATATTATACAATTCTTTTTGTATAAATGGAGCATTTACTTCTTGTGGTCAAACTCTAATTGCTGTTTCAATACCTACATTATGTAGTATACCAAAGTCATTCATTATATTATGAAATGCATCTGGTGAATTAAATCAGTCTAACTTACTTGTCATCGACTGTATTCTAAGGAACTCAACTGGTATTTGAGATAATCATATTAATAATCCTCATAATTCTGTGAACCAAGATAGTGAACCGTATATAACTTGATATGCTCACTCTCTTATTCTAGCTAATCATTTTAACCAACCTGTTTCTCTTAGTATACTTTTCTCGTAGATTCAACCATACAAATCATTTACAACTCTTCAGTATGTATTGTAATCCTTAGAACCGAATACTTTACCTAACGTACTTATTCATTTAGAACTTCTGTAATCAGCTCACATTTTCATTTCTGAGTACTTAGCGAATTCTTCTTTAGTAAATATATCTTTTTCTAGAAAAGGAATCTTTTCAGTTCTACCTATTTCTAATCAAACTAGGTCCTCTATTATAGAACCAGCTTTATATTTTCTACTAATTGTAATTTGTTTTTCGTTTACATGATTACTTAAATGTACATCATATAATTTCTGCATCTCTTTTTGATATAACTTTTCTGTTGGGTCTGTTACATCTTTGAATGAAGCAGAGTCTAAGTTTCAGTTTCTAGTGTGATAAATTTCATTATCTATCTTCCTCATTACATGAGGCTTTATCTTATTCTCGTATCTTCTTCTAATTTCATTTAACTTATCATATCAACCTTTTACTTTATTGAATGATATAAACTCTGTTCTAGTTAATTCTTCTTGGAAATATTTTCAAGCTATCTTAGAGTTTGTAAATATTGCTGTAGAATAACTATCTTCTAATAATTGTGTAATCTTATGCTCTGCTCATCTAATGTCATTCATTGTAGTTCATAACACTTCTTTGATAGCAACGTCTGCATCTAAGTCTCTGTATTGAAATTCCTTTATTATACTCTTAGGACTAACTATATCTATATCTGCTCATAAGTCTTCTGCTTTTTGTTCAGCTATTGTTATATTGTCTGGAGTTCATTTAGTTCAATCTCATTTAACTCATTCTATTTTTACCTTTACTCAATTCTTTTCTACGAATAGTTTTGCTTCGTCTACATGTTCAACTTGCATTACTGCTTTAAGTCAATCTACATCTATATTAACTCTGTTTGCATTGTAATCGTATCATACTTCTTCTAATATGTCCTTGAATTCTTGTTTCATTCATTTAGGAACCTTGTCTGAATCGATTTGGTCTAATGATAACGTTACTCAATTATCATATACTATATCATTATAGTCTAATTTCTCTCATACTTCACCTAATGGTTTCTTAAATAGAATACTTGCAGATATATCAGCTACATATTTACCATCACGGTGAATTCATTTAGATATATATATCATATCTATTAATTCATCTTTAGTATAAGTAGTTCAATCTGGTCATACTATATCTTCGTCTTTTAATTTATCAATTAACTTCTGAACATATGCTAATCTTTGTTTGAATGACATCTTTGAATCAGTTAATCCAACTCAAGTTGTCCAAACACTTCCTTCATATTCAGGATTTCTGTTTGGTTTACCTTTATATAAGTATTCATTACTTCTATATATAACCTTTCAATGTCTAATTTTAACTCCATCTGCTTTTAATTGCTCTAATGATTCATTAGAATAGATAGTAGTTCATGAAGTTTCATATATTGGAAACCCATTACTATCAACCATTTTCCTTGTTGCAGGTTTAGCATCTTTTCATTTCTTTTTATGAAACTCTTCTTTAGTTACTATCTTATTCTTTCTAGTAGCACTATCATATACTGCATATATAGTTTCTTTCTTTTGTTTAAATCAATCAAACTTTCAATTCTTTGTTCTTTTAGTAACAATATTATTCTTTTGATATACTGCATTTCAAGTCATAGCAAAGTCTAGTAGCCATTTATCTTCTGCTGGAACTGAATGTTCTAATAATGCTATTAGACTATATCTTTCTTTAGGTATAGCTTTTCATGTCTGCATTTCAAAGTTAGCCTTCATTCAATCCATATTCTTTTCTATACGGTCTTCTATGTTTACAGAGAATGCACGTATAGAATCTCTTATTTCTATATTGTATCAGAATAATTTATTGAAGTCTCAATCATTATCGTCTACAAGTTTCTTTAAATCTGAATCATATACTTGATAGTATCATTTTAATTTAGTACTGTATACTTTATTATATCACATAGATAGTTTTTCTATGTATTCTTCTATTCATTCTCCTAACTCTTCTCATTCTTTAATATCGAATGCTGCATTAAGTAATTTTTTCTCCCAACCTTCTGGTACTCATTCAAGTGAATCTAGTGCCAACTGATTGATAGAAGCAGACTCTTCTGAATAACGTGTACTAGTTAAGTCTACTTTGAATAATAATTCATATATATTATTAAATAGAACTTCTTGCTCTTTAGAATCAAGTCACAATAAATATTTAAAGTAATCTTTATCGTATCAAGTTATATTAGTGTTCTGAATCTCCCAAGCTATCTTCCTAAGTCAAGAGTAACCTCTTGTTGAAGACGATACAGTTCAGATAATATCTTTTCACTGTCTCGCTTTAGTATTATAGTCTAGTAAATCTTTACCTCATAACCTTGTATCAAGCTTCTCTAGGAAGTTACCTTTAACTTTTTTATTTATAATAGATTGAACATCTGATAGATTTTTAAATTTTAATCTTTCTGCATCTATATATCTATTGTAAACAATTTTTAATTCTGGATAACTTGTAATCATTTCATGATATGAAAGATTTCTTATATCCTTCATTGAAGCAAACTTTTTCTTATCTTTCTTTAGTATGTCAGCTTCCTTAAGTAAGTTATCTAATATAGCTAATGAATGTCTAGCTTCTAATATTTTTTTATCACTAGCAGTTTCACTACTAATAACTTTTTGTAATTTTGTTTTATAAGTTCATAGCGTATCAGTACCTTTAGCTTTACTTGTAGGAGCTTTTGATAACTGTATTGAAGGAATACCTGTATATATAAAACTATCTGTTTCTCAAAATTCTTTTGCGAATCTATAAGTTCAATATCAAGTATCGTCTTTTCATTTTATTAAAAATGTTCAACCTTGTCATTTCTTTAACCATTTATATTCCTGTGCTTTCCTAGATTTTATATCTTTTATATCAGAAAAGTTATTAGGAGTTTTATCTGCTTGTGCAACAGCTACATTAGCTATTGTAAAATTAGGCTCATTTTTTATAAATGTTTTTATGAAATCATATGTTTCATCAATTGTTTCTTCAACATTCTTACCTCATTGATAAATTTCTTTTGCAAGAATATTATATGATTCAGAGTATTGTTCTATCTCTTTACTATTAGATATGAATGTTAACGCAGAATAAACTCCTCAAGGGTGTTTACCTTCTCCAGATTTATTTATATAAACTAGATTCAAATGGTCCCCATCATAATCTCATTGCTTAGATATGAATATATTAGTATGACTTAATGCCATAATAGCATCATTTTCCATTGATTTATCTGCAACTACTTTATGTAATGTAAAGTTTTCTTTATTAGCTATTGGATTTCTGTAAGCCATAACATACACCTCTTCGACTCCTTTATCATTTGTGATAGTCATAGTCTTTCAACTATTACGTAAGTCTTTTAGTTTGTTATTCGATACATATACTTCATTATCTTTAGTTGTATGCCGTTTATTATCAATTCATTTATAATTCATTCTAGATATAAGTATTCACCTATATCAGTAATTCTTTCATTTTGGTTTCTTTGCATTATCTAAAGCTTTTCATATTTCAGAAGCTGCATATTTTCTAGCAGTCTCTGGTAGATTTGATAAATCAAATTTATTATCAATTATATCAAAGAACTTTCAAGCATCTCAACTAGAAGAAGTAGGTAATTTTATTCAACTATCTATCTCTTTAGTTATTCTTTCTATTACTTCTTGTATAATTTGATTAGTATAATCCCTCATTCATTTAGAAGAAGGTCAATCTAATTGTCATTGTATTTGAGTAGTGATACCATTTTCTTCTACTCAATCTTTATGAACCTCAGTACTAGCTCACTTAAAGTTTCTAGTATTAGTTTTATAATATCATACAACTCTCTTCCTAATTCATTGGTCATCTGTAATCCATTTGTTTCATGCTACTCTTTCGATATATCATTCATCTCCTGATTTAGCTCATTGCTTAAATCATTTTCACACCTTAACAGATTCACTACCAACTACCTTACTTCATTCGAATTCAAATTTCTTTAATACTCATTCAGGTCAAAATAGTTTTGATACTGATTTATTCATAGTCTTTCAGTATTCATTAAATACTGTCTTACCCATAAACTTACCTCTTTCAACATCATGATATTTAGAAGGGTTCCCTTTTTTAATATATGTTTGATATTTAGATAGTAGTGTAGTTATAGCTCAATGTTGAAATGATTCTCAATCTGAACTAGCTGTAGTTAAATGTTTAAATATAACATTTATCTTATCTTGTGAGAATTCTTCTACAGTATTAGGTATACCTGTATCGTTTCATACTTTAACTAAGAATAATGAATCGTTTCCTTTTCTAAACTTTTTGTTGTCAAAGAATACTTTAACTAACTTAAGTTTATCTTCATCACTTATTCAACCTTTTATATCAATGTCTGTTCATAGAACTTTTCTTATTTGTTTCTCTTCTTCTGCATTGAATGTATTCTCTTGATTATTGATAACTGTTTGGTCTCTATATTCAGATAGATATGTTCTAGCTATTAGAACATCTTCTGCAACTATATTAATTACATCAAGGTCTACTCAACGTGTCATTGATAAGTCTTCATGCGTAAGTACAGATATTCTTTTACCTATATTCTTAGCTGCTTTATCTTTTCAAGCAAATTCATATAAACCTTTAAACCTAGTAGCGAAACTACTATTTACATGTTCAAACATTGCGTTCTCATCTGTAAATATATTTTCTGGTAATGCTTTATTTCATTCATCTAATTTAAATCAGATTCATAATCATGCCTTATCTCAGATATTTAATGATAATAAATATGTTTCTTCAGAGAATCACATATGTAGTTTAACAACTTCTAATGTAGGACTATCCTCTAATTTATATTTACCTTCTAATATATCTCAAGATTTTTTTATTATCTTTTTATGTAGAGATTTTCTCTTTTCATCAGATAATTTTTCCCAGTTTTGTTTTAAGAATACATATAAGTTATTAGCATGAACATAAGCTTCTCTATCTCAACCTGGAAATTTATAAGTTTGTTCTCCTCAAGCAATTGTAATAGGAATGAAGTTTACTCATTCATTACTCATCTCTGGACTAACAAGGTCATTTAATAGTGTCCTATCTTCTTCTAATCATGAATACCTATGGAATGTACCATTATCCATATCAAGCTTCTCTCAGATAAAGAATCTACGTTTAGCCCTATTATTTAATAGCCTTAGAATATCATTTGGTTCTCAGAATCAATTCTCTACAAGTGCTTCTTTTATAGCTGGTCAGTCTAATGATTTTCAATTTATATCAACAACTCAGTAGTTATCACTTCATTTACTAACTTCGTCTAGTAACTCTTCATAAATTTCTTTAATAACTTTATCTCTTTTCTTTAATTGCTTCGCTATTGTTTTTAATTGTGTTCAACTAAAGTTTCATTTTAATTTACCTCATTCAGTTCAATCTTTTTTAATAGCTTTTATATCTGGATATAGAAAATCATTAATAAGTGATTGTCTTTTTAATTCAAGCTTATCTTGTAATTCTTTTTCATCACTTAATGATAAATCATCTGCTCTTAGTCTTTCATTAAGTTCATGGAATGAATCGTCTTCTTTCCCTTTGAATACTTTAGCCTCTAGTTTATTAGAGAATGATTTAGATAGAGTTTCATCATATACTTCTATACCTGTATAAGGGTCTAGTGAACGTTGTATAGATTTAGCTAAGAAGTTATCTGATTTAATAAAATCATTACTTCTAAATGTACGAGAATAATCTCAATCATATTTTCAAAATACTTTAGTTATTTTCTTAACAAGTTTAATTGCATTTGCTTTTGTCTTGTTAGCTTTAGGAATAGCTAAGTCATGTAATTCATTTATCTTTGATTCTATTCTAATTAAATTTTCTTCAGTTATTGCATCAATACCTCTATATTTTTCAGCTACTTTATTAGCATCTTTTATTTTAGTAGTTGCTTCAAACTCTTTAACGAAGTTACTAGATGTCATTATCTGTTCATTATCCATTTTTCATTTACTTACTAAAGCAGTTTCTTTTGCTTCAGTTACTAAACTCTTAAGTGATAATTCTCATAGATAAGCATCATTCATTATAGAATGTATGTAAAAGTTCTTAGCTATAATACTTTTATTAGCTAAGTCATCTATTCAAGATTGATGTAAAGTGTCTAGTTGGTCATCAGTAAGTAATCAACTATTCTTTCTAGATTGATAAATGGTATCTAAAAATACTGCCATATCACTATTGCTAGTATTTAGTAGAGGGTCATCTATTTTTCTACCTGTTATTTTTTCTATTTGTTTTAATCTATTCTTTTTAGTTCAATGTAAATCTAAAAATCTTAAAGCATCTACTGGTTTTTCTCATAAAAGAATGTTAGTCATAGCTGCCTTACGTTCTAATTTAGTTCACAGTGAAGCATCTGTTTTGATTATACTATCAAACAGTTTTAATGATTTAATCCTTTCTGCTGCAAATAATCATAAACTTTCTGTTAAGTTTACTAGAATATTTACTTTATTAACTTTCTCGAACTTACTTATTCATTTAGAGAATTTTGCTAATTGGTTTAATGAATCGATTCATAATATATGTTCATCAATTAACTCCATAACTTTATTCAACTCTACCTCAGTAAAACTAGTATCTAATAGTTTTCTTAGTTTTCATTTAACATATAGCTTTACTTCGCTCATATCTTTTAATGTAACTCTATTATCAAGTATGTTTCATTTACTAGATATTAATACTTTTAATCATATTGTTTCAGAAGTTATAGCTTCACTAAAACTATCAGCGTTATATCTATCACTACTAAGTAATAGTCTATCAAACATAATTTCATTAAGTCTTCAACCTTTAATAGTCTCTTCTGTTAATTTATGTTTAAATACATTAGCATCTTTAGTTTTACTAATGTCTGATGCTTTTTCTAATCAATCCTCAGTTTTCTTTTGTTTCGTTAACTTTAATTTATCAGTTATCTTTACATCTCATGTAGGGTTCTTAGTAGTGTCTACTTTCTTTTTATCTTTATTAGCTTCATATTCAGCGTTTAATTCTTTTTTAGTTTTATTAACTTTCTTAGGAGAATACTTTCATGATACAAGAACTTCTACTTCTTTATTTAAAGCTCAAGATTTAGATAAAGAAGAGTCAGTTATATCTGCTAGTGTATCTCAACCAACATATATTTTATATAATCAATCTTCTGTTTTATATAAAGCAATCTTTCCTCTGTATGCATTTCTCTCCATTTTTCAGTTAAGTATAGCTGGAGTAACTCAGAATAATGATTTAATTCAAGACATTACTTCTACTAACTCTTCTTGATTTAAATTTTTTCATTCTCATTTATGTCATCATACTAAAAAGTTTCTAGCCCTTTCTCATAATCAACTAATTTCTACATTCTTTATTTTATTTCTTAATGAATTAGTCATAAACAATCTTTCTTTGTCTGCAGTTCTAGTTATTCTTATTCATTCTTGTTTAATGTCATTAACATTCATTGTAACTACATCTCAATCTTTTGTAAACAAATCTATATATTCTACAGATTTACCAAATTTACTAGCTAGCTTATCTAGGTTATCTTGAAAATCTTTTATTTTTTTAATAAGCTCTAAATCAGTTTGGTCTAATATTCATTTTGCTTTAACAGCTGCTATATCTTCTTTTAATCATTGTCATATTTCAAGAAGCCTATCTCATATTACTAATGTTTCTGATGCATTAGCTTCAATAGTTTGCTTATCAACTCATAAGTTTAATAATACACTTTCAAGAAGTGAGTCTCTATTAGTAAAGTCAACATTGTCTACCTGATTAAATAACCTAGTTACTTGTCTAGATTCAATTGTTAGATTAGCTAAATCTATTTTTCATTTCCTTGCAATACTTCAAGTTACTAAATCTGATAATCAGTTATTAAATTTATTAGCTACTTGTATTTCAGTTCTAAGTTGACCAATAAGTCAATCTTTAGTAGCAAATCAGCTTTCACTTTTTCTAGCTTCATCTAATAATGATAAAGCGAATTCAGCTTTTTCTTTATCTGTTTTTAATTCTGGAGCAGTTGCTCTAGTATATATTTTAATTGTATCTAATATTTCAGCAGCGTCTTCGTCTTTCTTAATATTAAATGATTGTTTGATTGCAGATATAAAATCCTTATCACTTATTCAACCATACTTTTCAAATGTTTTAATAGCTCATTTAACTCAACCTCAACCTTTTAATCATATAACTCACAATCATTTAGATACAATAGTATCAAAGATTGGTCATAGTAATACATCTCATAGTGCATCAAATAATATTCTTTCTTCTGAAGTTACATCGTTAGCTGCATTATTAATAATAGCATTTGGTACTAGTCAACTTATAACATTAGAACTAACATTCTTTATTCACACTATTGGATTGTTAACTAAAAAGTTTGCAGCTTTATTATTTTTTACAACATTTGCAAAATTTAATACAGCTCTTGCAGTATATGGATTAGCAGCAGTTATAGCTGCTGCACCTTTTAATGGTATAGTAGTTAACCCAGCTCATACTATACTAGCTCATACATTTAAACTTATATCATCTAAGTTGTTCCACATAAAGTGTGCATACTTACTTACTCATGTATATCATGATAAAGTAATTTCATTTGTATCTCTTGCTAGTTTTTCTGCTAAGTCACGTCATACTATATCATCTTTAGCTCATTTTATTTTAGCTATACCTACTGATAAAGCTCATGCTAATAATTGAATCGTTCAAGAGAATGGGTCTCAATGTGATATATTAGACATTCAAATCTTTGTCTGATTAGCTGGAGAAATTATATTATCATAATCTAACATTCTTTGAACTGCCTTATCTCACATCTCTTTAGCTGCAGTTTGTATAATTGATTCTGAATCAGAACCTGCTAACATTTCCCTATAAGATATTTCAGATAACTCTTTATAATCTTTTTCTTGTTGTATATATTTAATAGTAGCTTTTTCTATTTCAGCTTGTGATAGTCAAGCTTCTCTCATAGCAGAAATATTTTTAGTTCTATTAACTATTACTGAAGATAAATGTTCTGCAATACTTTGTTTATACCTTTTTATAGTATCCATATAAGTAGCGTCTTCTATTCATTGTCCTCAAGCATACTTAATAGATAATGCTTTAATCCAATCGTCAGAAGCTTTAGATGCTTCTACACGAATCTTTCATTCATTACTAACTTGTCAGTCACTAGATAAGTTTTCATATATCTTATCTAAGGTTTCTTTTCTAGCTTCATTATCTTTTCATTTAATAGCTCTACCTAAGACTTCTGTTTCTTTTAAAGAAAATTCTTCTTGTATTGAATCGTATTTTCTTTTTAATCTAGCTAGTTCATCTGAATTAGAACCACTAAGATTATTCATTTCAATCTGAACAGCTTCTAATTTATTAGTATAAACAGTTCATAGTTCTTGTAACTCATCAAATGCTCATTGATTTAATATATCATCAGAACTATATCTATTCCATACTGATTTACCTATGTTTAATAAATCATTAAACATATCTCATACAGTATCCTTCGCTAATAAATCAGAGTTATCAATCATATCTTGAGTGATAACATCTGATTTTTCTAATTCAGTAGCATTGTCTTCTGTAAAGAAATCTCATATTGGAGATTCGATTACTGCTTCTTTAGCTGTATCAAAAGTATCTCATATAAAATCTACTGCATCTGAACCCTTATCTTTAATAAAATCAAAAGCTTCTGATACTCATCATCAAAGAGTAGCAGAAACTTCATTTATATTTTCTTGGTTATTAGTATCTTCTTCAGTACCTAATACTGAATCGTCTTTTTGTGCCATTTTGGTTTATGTTATTTATTAATAGCGTTTTCATATAGTACAAATGGTGATTTACCATTGTCTCATATATCATGTAATAACTCTAGCATCTCTTGATACCTTGCTTGTCATTCCTCTTTTCATAGTTTGTTCTCATACTTCTCTAACATAAAACTTGGCTTTCAAGCTAATCTTAAAGTTAAATGTTTATCTCATAAATTTGTATACCAATATAATCAACTTGATGTACTAGTATTAAAATAGGTCTTGCTCATACTCTATAAATTATTAATATAATGTATATAAACTATATTACTTTTTAATTAAAATACAAATGCAACTTTGAATCAATCAGATTAAAAATGCCTATCCATATATAGCTAATAAGGATATTGATATGGTATTGAAGATAAATGAACTAGAGCCTAACATAGAATATGTTTTTGCTAACTGAAAACCTAGACCGTATAATGTACGGTTTGAATCTGATATAGAAAAATTATTCTGACCAATACAAAAATAGAACACTATAATAAGTGTTCTATTTTTTTGAGTAAATTTTCTTTTACTTCTTTTCTATTGTTTGAATGTACCCATTGGTGACATTGTCTACATAATAATATGATTGTAAATATATTATTTAAGTTAGGACCTCTTCATAATATATGATGATAATCTACTCATTCATTATTTCAACACCTCTCGCATTCATAATATCATTCTGTTCAATCATATTTTCTAGCCTCCATTGCTAGCTTTATATATCTTTGCATATGTATTTATTAATAGTTACTTCCATTCTTGGATTAATCTTGTCCTGTGCTACTACTTCATAAGTATTCATTCTTATATAGTTAAAGTTATCGTCTTCTATACAGCCACATTCTACTAATGCGTCTTGGAAGAATTTAGTTACTACAGCTTGTAGGTTATCTAAGTCAGATAATCTTTTCCAATATAGTTTATAGTTTACTGTCAACTGTCAATAGTAAACTATTCACAGTAGTTGTTCTTTGATTTGTTCTTTGAACTGTCTCTTCATGTTATTACTAACTATATAATGAGCATTTCTATACCAATTCATATTTAATCATAATAGCTTATCCTTTTTTGTTTTATAATGTTGCACTAGATAAATTGGCACAGTAATAATTTCTTTCTTCTTTATAGTCATTTTTTCTATCGTAAGTAATTATAGATTTCTTAATGGTACATTCTGTCTGTTTTCAATTATCTCTTCTTAGAATCCATACTAGTATCTTTGGTCAGTAGTCTTCTATGATATATCAAACATATAATGGGAAGTTCATACTCCTAGGTCATAAGAAATAAAAACTATTATCAACTATTGAATCTTTAGATTTTATTTGTTTCTCTTTTAATATCCTATTTGATATTATTTTTCAATCTTTGTTTTTAAATGCCATAAGTATGATTCTCTATTAGGAATTAATGATTTTCTTTTAGCTGTTAATATATTAATATTTCTCTTTAGTCTTGATATAGTAGGAATATTATCTTCACTACAATGATATAAGTCCATTAATTTTAGTGTTGCATTTGACATAAGTTTAAATTTTAGGAAATATAAAAATACACCTGCCTAGTAACAGTGTATTTTGTTTTGCTTTAATTTTTGTATTCTTCGTATAAGAAATTTATCATTCCTCTCTTTTCTTCTTGTAACATTTGTCTTACAAGAGATTTAATTGCATCTCTTCTTTCTTTATCTTCAATAACTGAATCTACTATAGTAAGCATCTTACCAGTTATTGCATTCATTAATGACCAAGATGTATCAAATTGACAATCTCTAACAGCTCATACTGTTTCTGGTTTTAAATCTATATGATATCATGCAATCTTATCCATGATTTCCATAACTATTTTTTTCTCTTCTAATTTGTATTCTCTTATCTGAGGTTCTAATATTGTATCTGTTGGTGTCATAACGTAACTATTTAATTAACTAAACGAGACTAGGCTAATTAATTATAATAAATTATTTATTTTCTTCAAGCTTTTTTGACCATTGTGGTTTAACATAAATTGCTTTTTTTGTATTGAATAATATTTTATTCTGTAAATCAAATGGTATCCAGAAATGTCAACCGTCTTGATATTCATTTCAATAACTATTTTCTAATATTAATCCTCAAATATATTGTCATATCTTCTTATTTTTATCCCAACCAACTATATTAATAGCATGTCATGAACCAGAAGATACTCCAGTTACTAATCAATTGTCTCTAATTGCTCACCAATTAACTTTATTAGTTCAAGTACATACAGGATTAGTGTATCTGTATATAGCATTCATTATATCAAATAGTGTATCAACTTGATAGTATCTATCTATCCATTTTAAATCTAATGCTTCTTTTGGTCCATCTTCTACATAAGCTCAATTAGGAAACATTGTTCCAGAATTTCTCATACTATTAGCTAATACTACTCATTCATAGTATGTTTCTTTATCAGCCTTATACCATAACTCTGTATTAATTGCATTAGCACATGAGTATGCTACACAATCATTTGAATTTCATTGGTGTTGAAATCTGTCATCATTTAATATAAATATATCTGGTAGGTCATTAAACATATTTTTTGCATCTACTATTGTTCATGTCATTGTATCTATTGTGTAATCTCTATGGTCTTTCACTATAGTATCTATAGCATATTGGTCTTTCTTTAAATAGTTCTTAAGATTAAGAAGTCTATTTAAATATTTATATAATAATGTTATCATAATTTCTTTTTATAAAATAAAATTCAACCTAGTCTTACTCAGTAATATATAGTAAATCTTTCTATAAAGTTTGCTCATTCTAAATGTAGTGTTTCTAGTAGTATTAAATCAGCGTCTTTCCTTGTATAAGATTTAGTATATACTGTAGTTTCATAATAACTTATCTCTCATTCAGAACTATATAAGTAATCATGTAGAATATATCATATATAATCAGTAGGATTAAAAAATATTCTTAATGGTTTTGGTATTGAACCAAAGTTTGTCTTAAATCATTTAGGTACTACTACTTTTTCTATTTTGTTTTCATAGTCTATATACCAATAAAATTCCTCCATAACAACCCAATAGTTACTATTAGGTATCTTTCTAAGTAATCAGTTTTGACCAAGCTCTATGGCATCAGTATATTTCATAAGATATTATTGAATATTAAATCAAATGTTTCTTCATTATTAAATACTCATAAATCATTTAGTAGTATTACTAACTCAATTGTTTCCATATTATATTTATTAAAAAGTACCCTTATATCATAAATGATTTCATGCAACTAACTTATCTATTTTACTATTAACTCAATTCATAAGTTCTAAAGTTTTCTCTCTTAGATAGTTATTTTTAGCAATTCATTTTAAAGATTGATATTCATTCCATTCGTCCATATCAAAATTAATTGTTACTGCCTTTTTAACTTCTCATAAAGTTATCACTTCTGAAGAAATATCGTCTGTCATTTCTTCCATGTATCAATCTGGATATATTAATGTTGTAACTGCTGTTTCTTTCATATTAATTAGGTTATGTTATTTAATTCTTTTGATAAATGATTAGATAGATAATAATATAATACTCATTTAAATATAAATAAGAA
>Ga0233412_10000229_pt1 | contig 33407 bp, 33 predicted proteins | sample Na_anoxic_4_MG_FD_180667 | JGI IMG/M metagenome (GOLD analysis project Ga0233412, IMG submission 180667) | Seawater microbial communities from Saanich Inlet, British Columbia, Canada - Na_anoxic_4_MG | ecosystem: Environmental > Aquatic > Marine > Inlet | place: Canada: British Columbia... | reverse complement strand
ACCTTTATTTTTATCATTATCGTTCAGTTTTGCGATTCCACCAGATAGTGATTGTTTTAAATCATCATGATTATATTTTATAGTCGTTACATTACCATTGGTATCAAATACTTGATAGTTAGTATCTGTATCACCACAAATAATTAATGCCGCCTGCAAATAATTTATTCCACATGTGGTGTCGCAATTTTTTGTTATTGGAATGGTATCGTTATTACTATATACTCTAAGTAAATGCTGTACAGAGCCCTTCACTAAACTGTCTGTATTTATAGCATTTACTGTTTCAATTGCTTCAATTCCACCAAAAGCCCAACAACATTCTAAATGGATTTGGTCTTTTGGCTCAGAAACGTAATTTATGCCACTACCGTTATAATTAGACCAGGAAAAATTATTGAACGGAACTTGATCAGGACCAGGAGCAGGACCAGGAGCAGGACCAGGAGCAGGATTAGGTTTTAGTCCTTTGGACAATTCAAAATCCTCAAATACAGTAAATAAATTAATTTCCGTACTCCATGTTTGAGATGGATCGTTATTTTGTTCATTAATTTTTTTTACTGTTCTAATAAATGTAATAAATCGGTGTGACCGTTGTCCGGGATCTCTTAAATCAATGTTATATTTCAATAATTCGATACCATATTTTTTAATAAATTCATTGTATAGTTTAATTGCACTGTCATATTGTTCTGTATTACCATCAAAATAAGTCTTTATGATATTACAACGAGTTAACGGATCGCTGTTAAAAAGGCGAGAAAACGCACAACTGGTATTCGCCGACATGTTATATATATATATATATATAATAAAATTGATAATAGATTATGGATACAACAATCGCTAAACGCACAAAATATCAAGTATGGGTATTAAACATTTGAATGGATTCTTTCGGGATAACTGTAAAAAGAGCATTTATCAAATACCTCTTCGTAATTTAAAGGGCAAAAAGATTGTCGTAGACATTAGTATTTATTTATACAAGTTTATGAGCGATGATGCTCTTTTGGAAAACGTATATTTAATGATTTCTATTTTCCGGGATTATAATATTAAACCATTGTTCGTTTTTGACGGACCACCTCCTAAGGAAAAACTGCCACTATTGGCATTGAGAAAAGAGGCTAAAAAGAATGCAGAGAATTCGATGCATGAAATACGCAAAAATATGGCATCAGAAGAGGATTATAAAGTAAAGCAAGAAATGGAAGAACAACTCGACCAATTGAAAAAGAAGTGTGTGAAAATCCATTCTCGCGATATTAATAAGGTGAAGATGTTGATGGATGCATATGGAGTCAGTTATATTGACGCGCCAGGAGAAGCAGACGAGGTATGTGCACATTTAGTTATAACAAATGAAGCATATGCATGTATTAGTGAAGACATGGATATGTTCGTATATGGTTGTCCACGCGTGCTCCGTTATTTTAGTATATTGAAAAAGACTTGCATCATATATGATTTTAAACATATGATGCGTGAATTGGAACTTAATACAGTCGAATTTCGTCAAATATGTATTAGTTCAGGAACGGATTATAATAAAGAACATGTACCTCTATACAAAATTTTGGATAATTTTAAAACATATAGATCGAAGTGTGATGAATCCAACAAAGAATTCTTTGAATGGATGATGGAAAGTACGAACCACCTTAATAATACATCAATAGATGAACTAAAACATATTGAAAAGATGTTTCAAAATGATTCTATTGAAGGTAATTATAAAAATCTATTTATTAACTCGTATATTAATACTAAAGTTCTACATGAAATAATGAATGAAGAAGGATTTATCTTTCCGAATATATGTCGCGTTCCCCAATTTTTATAATATCATCAACATCAATTAAAATATTATTTTTTATTGCATCATACATAGCTAACCATGATTTATAGCTACGCTTACAAGATATATTTTCATTTTTGGTTTCATTATTTTCATTTTCAATATAAATGATATAATCACTTGCCCATTTCATACGCATAAAATCAGAAAAAGATTGATTTTGCATTTCCACCTCATTTAAGTATTCGAGAACTGTATTCATAAAGATCGTATAACCCTCAATTTTTGATTTTTTAATAATCTCATTCCTGGTTGATTCATCTTGTGTATTATTAATAACGTATTTTTTATCATCACCTTTATGTTTTTTAATAAGTTTTTCATAAAGTACTCTTCCAACTAAAGCTGTACCAATAAGTAGAGATAATATTCCAGATGAACTGATTCCGGGTTTTTTCATATATATACATATAAGAAGATTTAAATCTTCAAGTAATAAGAAGATTTAAATCTTCAAGTAATAAGAAGATTTAAATCTTCAAGGACGTAAAATAATAAATACAATTGTACTTATTATTTTATTTTTTAAATATTAGATTTTTTAGGCTTATATATGCTTATGCTTATGCTTATGCTTATGCTTATAAAATTTATGCGGTGGTCTCAGCCACGACAGCCTCCTTAGGAGTAGCCTTGGCAAAATGAGTAGACATGTACTTCTGAAGATTGAAGTAAGTCAATAGATCACCCTTCTTAATCTTAAGAAGAGTCTTAAGCTTGGCGTCAGGAATAATAGTACGACCATTAGTAGGATCCTGAAGCTTGTGCTCCTTAATGTAAGTATTAATTTCACGGGTCACCTCTGTGCGAGCCATCTCAGTGCCAATGGGCTTTCCGAGGAAGGAAGCAAGCTCAGTTGAAATAAGAGTAGGCTTGACAAAACCACTGGGCTTACGGTTAGTAGTCTTTCTCTTGCGCTTGGCATTGATCTTCTCCTGGCTGCGCATCTCGCGAGTAGTATCACGCTCAAGAGTCTTTAGTGCTCCTCTCATGGCAGTAAGCTGAGATGATAGGTCCTGGAGCATACCAGTAAAAACACCGAAACGGTCCTTAATAACTGAAGAGGCTGCAATCTCTTCTACGACGGGTGCTGTCTCAATGGGAGCAATATCGATGGGTGCCTCAACTTCGAGAGCAGTTGCGGTAGCAGCAGGTGCGACTACCTTCTTGGTAATTTTCTTGGTGGAGGTGGAGATTTTCTTCTGGGCTGTCATTGTTTATACTCTTACTATGCAGGTCTATTTAAGCTATTTATGGGTGTATATATATAACGATATATATTGGTATTATAATCACGGCTATTAGCATAAGAGAATATATGTGATTAATTCGATTCTAAACGATTAGTGTAAAAAAGATTGGTACAACCATGGAAGTGCATTTCGAGCTTCACTATTTACTAATGTAAGTGCTCCAAGTACATAAAATGCTCCTAAAGATTGACTATCTGTATTTATTCCCTTCGTGGTTAAATTTTCAATCAGTACGACGCCCATTTTCTTTAAATTATTCGTTGAATAATTACCCATGTCGTGTGTATTAATATGCATGAATGGATTACCTGCTGGATATATAGTGTGTCGAGTATCATTCGTAATTTGGGACCGGTATGTCCATACATCAAAAAGTTCTCTAATGAAAACGATCAAATTCATACGATTCATATTCATAAACCATGATTGATCTGCGTAATTGCCAAGACTATTAATGTGCTGAAATAAATCAAGTGCCTTTAATTCGAGTTGTTTCTCTCCACTTAAATGTTCCATATCATTCTGAATTTCAATCTGTATTGGGTCTTTGCATAGTAATTTAGACATGCTAATATGTTTTTTTAATAGCTTCAATTGATTGGAAGGTATCTCGGACCGTGTATACGGGTTGGTGGCATTCGTTCCGTCCTTTATTAATAGATTATAGAGAGATATAGCATCAAATCCATAAATAAAATTATCACTATCTTTTATGCTATAAAACTGTGGATATTTAATTTCTGTAAGTGATTCCATGGAAAGAAAGTCGGTGTCATTAATACAGAGGGATCTATTAAATAAAGCCGGACCACAGTTTTTATTGAATGTTCTCTGAATATAACCACGTGCAACTCTCTGCAATTTAGTAGCATATGAACCATATTTCAAATAATTATAAATACGATTTACCATGAGAGACTTGTTGCCAGTTTTTCGCAGATGATATATAGAACAAATCTCCTTTAATTGTTCCGTTTTATAGTTATATATAATTAAATCATCATAACTATTGTGAGATGGTATTTTAAAATTCTTTCCAACACCACAAGTGCGTTTTGTGTTGGGGGTAATTTCTTCGATAAGAAAATCTATTTTTTTACTCATATTGCCTGTAATATATAGTATTATAATTTTTATTTATATCATTCTCTCTTATATTTTACACCATTGGTAATACCATAAAGGACCACAATAGTTGAATTCTTTTTAATTAAAAAAAAAATTGACATAGAGAATCATGACATATATATACCATATTAAGATGTCCACAGAGAAGATGATTCTATCCGGTGTTGCTTTCGATTCCAGTTCCGATGTTAAGTACTCAAAGCCCAAGGTGAATGCCGTGGGTGGCAAGTCAGTTGGTATTCTGAATTCTGCTACGAATTCAGCGACATATATTTCAACCCCACTTATGCTTACATGGGGTGTCAATACATTTACAGATGATAAGACAGGTAGAAATACCTATGACATGTCTCTACAATTTCCCACGAGCGAGTATGCCAATGAGGATACAACTGCATTTTTGGCGAATATGAAGTCTTTTGAAGCTCGTATTAAGGCAGATGCTATTGCGAATAGCAAGGAGTGGTTCGGAAAGACCAAGATGAGTGCAGATGTTATTGATGCACTTTGGACTCCTATGCTAAAGTATCCTAAGGACAAGGAGTCAGGTGAGTTCGACATGACACGTTCACCAACTCTTCGTATTAAGATGCCTGTATGGGAGGGTGATTGGAAGTGCGAGCTTTATGATACTGAGCGTGCTCAGATTTTCCCAGATACAGAGAATCCTGCTCGTACTCCTCTGGATATTATTTCCAAGGGAGCTAATATTGCGACAGTTATTCAATGCGGTGGTGTCTGGTTCGCAAATGGCAAGTTCGGTGTTACCTGGAAGCTATTCCAAGGTGTTGTCAAGCCCAAGGCTTCCTTGAGAGGTACTTGCCACATCCTCCTCTCCAGTGATGACAAGAAGAAGCTTGTGTCCCAAAAGGAGGATGCTGATTCGGACGAGGAGGTTGGCGTAGAGCTTGCAAATGATTCGGAGTCGGAATCTGATGCAGAGGAGGAGGCCAAGGCCGAGGTAGCAACTGTATTCAAGGCAGCTGCTGCAAGTGTTGCTATTGACGAAGAGCCTAAGAAGGTTGTCAAGAAGCGTGTGGTTAAGAAGAAGGAGTAAAACAATAAAATTAGAAAACAAAAAACAATAAAATGAAAATCAATAAATAAAATGAAAAAATGTGTTTTGTACATATTTTTTCATTGATACACTTACTTCGCATAGACTTACTTCGCATACACTTACTTCGCATAGACTTACTTCGCATAGACTTACTTCGCATACAAGTTAGTCGCTTCAACCAAGTACTTAATATTTTGCTCATCGAGCATACTATGCCCAGCAAGAGTGACGTTATATCTTGCGCGCGGCATTTTGTTATGTAATTCATTCGCGGTTGTGATTGGACACACCATATCATATTGGCCCTGCACAATAGTCATGGGTATTTTCTTAATATGTGCCAGGTTTTTGGGATCTAACAAGTAATTCTCGTCAGGAAAAAATCCCTTGTTGATAAAATAATGATACTCAATCAATGACATGGGAATATAATTTTTTGATTTTTTGAGGTCCTTGATAATTTCTGCATGAGGGGTTGGATGTAAATGAGAAATGGAAGCTTCCCATTGAGACCATGCCAAACAAGCAGCATCTTTTGCCTTTTCACCCATACTTCCATTAAAACGTTTTCCAAAGGCTTTCATAAAATCACCACGCTCGTTTTCAGGAATAACTTCTTCGTAATATTTCCATCCTTCAGGAAAAATAAAGTTAGCACCAGGCCCCTGCTGAACCCAGTCTAATTCTTTTTTGCGCAATGTGAAAATACCACGTAAAACCAATTCTGAAACGACTTGAGGATGTTTAATCGCATATGCTAAAGAAAGTGTTGATCCCCATGATCCACCAAATAATTGCCATTTTTTCACATCCAATACATTGCGCAATTTTTCAAAATCAGCAATCAGGTTTTGTGTATTATTTTCACGCGTTTCACCAAAAGGAGTACTTTTACCACATCCTCGTTGGTCGACCAATATAATCAAATACTTTTTAGGATTAAAGAAGCGTGCGTAATCTGGCACTGTTCCTCCACCGGGTCCACCATGAACAAAAAGAACTGGTTTCCCTTTTGGGTTTCCAAAAAGAAAATATGCGATTGTATGAATTGGAGACACTTTTAAAGACGCACTCTTAAAAGGTTTAATTGGTGGGTAAAATGCAGTTCCCTTATAATGATCACGAGTTTTTACTGTTTTATTATGTGATAGAGAACCTCTCTTTCGCGATACCATAATATTATACTAAGGTTATATAATATTCTATAAGTACGATTCTATGAGTACAATTCTATAAGTACGATTTTATGAGTACAATTCTATAATAAAATGAATGTCTCCTCGGCTACTATTATCATATACATCCGACGTGTTTACTTGAGATATACCACATGCCAATTTTTTATGATTCTGATATTTTATCAACCTCAATTGCTCTCCTGGAATGAAAATAGTCTCATCGTTTAACGTATAATTAATTCCTTTATTTATTAACACATTTTCCATATTCTCTCTAATAATGATTACCAAGTCTCCATTGTCATCTATTTCAACCTCTGTCGGTAGTTCGTGTCTACATACAACTATAAGACGCTTCTTATTTTGTGTATCTGCATCGATTATATCATAATGCAGTTCACTATGCCACAGCGGAATATAATATTTTTCCCCCTCATGTCGAAGAACATAAATATTATCATTCATCAAGTCGTTCAGAGAAGGATTCAATTCTATGATTACATCGTCTTTTATTCGCTCATTAATCATTTTTTGTATAAACGTAAGCGCTTCATCGCTCAGTCCCAATAAGGATTGATATTTTGTTAATATTTCATAAACATAAACCGTTGTATCGTTATCCAATTTATTCAACATTTCGCGACCAATTGAATTCATTACGAATCCATCATAGTTGAACGCAATACTTTCTATAATCCGAAGTATCAATGTCGAGTGCTCATTCCCATGAAAGAGAGATTTAAAGAAAAGAGTGAACATGTAATTATAATCCGCATCAATTCCTTCAGAGGAACAACTACCACCCACTTTTAAATAATCCATTAAAAATACATACGCGTCATTGATCTCTACAAATTTATCTTTTGCGTCGACGCAATTATTATTCTTATCTGGGTGATATTTCAACGCCATTAATCGATATTTTTTTTTCACCATATGTTCGTCGAATTTATCCGGCAATGCCAATAATAATTTCGCAGTTTTATAATCCATGAAGAATACCTATTATATTAAACATCAATAGCTCTAAATGGTAAATAGGTCTATAATTATTGTTATAATTTTTTAGAAACTCGTAAATTTTTATATACATATTCATGCTTTTTTTTTCATCCACAACAATAACTGATTGTTTATTAATATTGGAAAGTAGGGTAAATATTACACGGCCTATATCATAATTATAAATTAGTAAATCGTATAATATATCTCGAAATTTTGTAAATTTCAATTCATTCGGATTCATAATAATATCATACAACGAATCACCAATGAGACTATATTTATCTTTATTTAAAATATCACATTTCACTTCCTTCATATTTTCAATAATAGTACCCGGTTTTAATTTCACGTGTAAACACTTGTTATATTGTGTTATGGAAGGTCTCGCGATATTCATAACTAAACAACAATTCATAATATTTGCCGGAATGAATGATATGCTCTCGCTAATAATATAAAAATATAGATGTTGCAGTTTACCATTTCGTTGCATATAACTATAGAAGTTTTCAAGCAGTTCGCTGTGTATTGTGTGGAAATTTTTACACAAAATAATGCCGAATTTATTTTGTCGAGATGAAACTACGTCCTCAATATGTGCGAAAATTTCCGTCCATAAAAGGCGCGCATTACAACCCAATGTTTCCATATCAATTTCGAAATGCACGTCGCTTATTTTATAGCAATAATTGTCCTTATTATAGACGATATTCATTTTCTTTTCATACGCTAAATTACTATTACTATATTTACGAATGAACATTAATGAAGACGAATATTTACCAATACCTGGTGGACCATAAAAAATTAAATTGGACATAGGAATATCCGGCATGGCAGAAGCCATTTTAGTTAGTTTTGGATGCAAATCGTTTTTATTCTTTTCATTTATATAATCTTCATAATGTGTTTCGTAAAAATGATTACTCATATATAATCAAGTTGCTGTTATATTTATATTTATTCAGAAAGATAATAAATATAAAATAGTATATAATTTATCAGCTATGTATATCGTAGACAACATAGACAATTTCAATATTAATCACATGTATGTATCGGACAAACAGGACAATACCGTAATCGATGGCGGCAAGTTCTCAAAAATTATGTATTCAACCCAAGACATAACCCTTAATGGTATATTTATTTTATGTTCATTTAATAGTACGTCGGTTGAAAAAAACACCTATAATAAATTCAAAGTTAGTTGGAATAAGGATAAAAATAAGGAACTTGTTGAAAAATTGAAACAAATCGAGTCATCTATACTCAATAGATATGGTAATGTATGTTATTCATCATCATTATCGAACTTGTTGGATTACAACAATATTCGTATATTTTCAGAGGAGAATGCATTAGTTTCTAATACTGATTTTCTATTAAGAATATCAGGATTATGGGAAAATGAAAAGGGAAGTGGTATAACATATAAATTCCTGGAAATCAATCATCTTTAGTGTCTTATCCGTCGGTAGAAAAATACTTTAAAATAACATTCGAAATACCACACAAGTAAAGATTAATAATAAAGAGAATAATTATAATCAATAATTTGTTTATTTTTTTGAATTGGCTTTCTCCTTCAGATGGTTTAAAAATATCCCAAAGACCTACACCGACCAATGCTGTTTGGATAAATACTAAAATAGAAGATAGGGTTGCATAACTTTTATATTCTGTTGCAACATTATGTCCATCAATACGCTTTTGATACACGGCATTTAATATAAAATAAAGTATGATGACAATAAAAGTTGTTATTGTTGGAAGTAATTGAAGAATGAATTTAATGATTTTTTTGGGATCAGGCATACCATCAATTGTTGTAAATCCACCATCGGTCATATTCAAATACATCATTGTAAATATAATCGAAAACATGATTCCTGCCCCAGCTATACCTAAACTTACTTCGGCGGCAGTACCAGGATTTTGATTTATTAATGTAAATAGAATATTGGCAAAAGTTCCTATAAGAGCGAATAAATAAGTTATCTGTATGACATATTGTAAATTTTTTCCATCTGATAAACTAACATCGCCCGGCATTAATATATTATACTATATTTATATTATTTATATTTTTCATAATGCACTTAATTATTATATACGTATAATAATATAAGTATCGTATTATGATGAATAATCTAAATCTTAACCGACAAAATGATTTGATTACAAGAAGACAAACGTATGTATTGAATCGAAAATTAATAACGTTTCATTCAAACGATCGTGATATCAAAAAATGGCCACATGCAAATCATTTCGAATTAGAACTACCTGAGACATTGAGTAATATACAGTCATTGCGGGTTGCACAAACCTGTTTTCCGATGAAGTTTTATACATTTAGTAATGAATATCAAAATACAAAATTGTCATTTAAAATGATTCCTCAACTCAGAAACGATGCAGATGCTACCACCTATGATACATTGAAACAATATCGCAACAATATTTATACGATTGAAATACAAGAAGGTACATATACACCAGATCAAATATGTAGAGAGATTGAGAGCAAAATGAATAGAGAAGTGTATGATTTTTTAATTGCTAAAGGTCTTAAAGAGGTTGAGGCTAAATATAATTATTTCACAGTAACGTTTGATTCTGTTGCACAAAAAATATTTTTCGGAAATACATTGGATAATTTTTCGTTATTGTTTGATAAAAAGGAGACATATACTTCATTGTCTAAATGTAATCAGCCAAATATAGCTGAATGTCAGCAAAAAACGGTATGGAATCAATATACGAATTGGGGACTACCCTATTATTTGGGATTCAAAAAAAGTAAATATCCAGGTTGTGAAATTGAAAAGCCGTTCATATTTGATTATAGAGTTGCGGGTACAGGTACAGGGGAATCAATATGGCTTTCTCCCGATATAAATCATAATTCGCCGAAAGCGTTTTATGTGGAAGCACCAAAAGTGGCTTGTTTAAATGGCGACACTGTTATGTATATGATGGTGGACAAGTTTAATAGCATGGGAGAGATTGTGCCCTATTCTGAATCTACGACAAATATGTACAATAATGATTATAATGGAACGGTGAATGCCGCTTTTGAAAAAATACCTATTAATACTATGGTTGATGAGCATAAAACGTTTAATTCAAAAGATGATGACCTCGAAAATATAAGTCATTACGATGTACCGATTGAAACCATTCGAAAATTGAAATTCACGTTTCGTTTTCACGATGGTCGTTTGGTCGATTTTCAAGATTGCGATTTTAATTTTACCATTTCTTTTACATGCATTCACGATGAAATACCACGCGAGTATGAAATGCGTATACCCGCATCTTATTACGTATAAATGATATATATTATGAATGTAATTTAGTATTGTGTAATTTAGTATTGTGTAATTTAGTATTATGTTATTTAGTATTATGTTATTTAGTATTATGTAATTTAGTATTGTGTAATTTAGTATTGTGTTATTTAGTATTATGTTATTTAGTATTATGTTATTTAGTATTATGTTATTAATTTTATTATATTAATAACATAAAATGGAAAATAAACTTTGTGAGTGGATTCTATTAAAGAGAGGTGATTCAATACCAGAAAATGCTGTCTATGCGGGAATAACAAGTGCTGATGGTAAAGTGTATGTTTCAAAAATGGACAATTCACCTGGAAAAGTAAATTTAAAAGATGATAAAATCTGGAATTTTTGGTCTCAAGCATATAGCAATCCTCGCGAAGAAAGTGAAGTATTGATTGCACATGGTACATGTTCATGGAAAGAAATAAATCATGGTGATCATATACCTGAAAACTCGGTTTATGTAGGCTATGATTATAACCACCACAAAGTATGGGTCGGTAAAGATATATCATCCGATGAACCCGGAAAAATAACTTGTTTAGATTCTAATGCCAATCAGTTAAAAATGTGTCGATTATGGTGTCATAGTTATTCACGAACGAGTGATGTAAAAAAAGCAAAAATACTAATTATTGAGCCAGAGCCAGAGCCAGAGCCAGAGCCAGAACCAGAGCCAGAGCCAGAACCGGAGCCAGAGCCAGAACCTGCTCATGTACAAAAAATTAACGATACTTGTATATGGGGTGAAACAGTCCAGTTAAGTACTTTTGAAGAAAAAATAAAATCAACCAATATTAATCTGTCTGTAGATAAAATCGTCAATGGTATTATGACATCAATTGCAATTGCAGCAGGAGAATTAACACATATTACATCATTATTAAAGGCCAATATTAATATTCATATTAGTAATAGCAAGTATAGTAGTTCTGTTATAACAAGATCGATGATTAATACTGAAAATGAGAAATATTATGTATTATTAAAATATGAAAAAAAAACATCCGAAAGAAAAACCATTATTGGTGGAATATTTAATTTTCATGATTCCGATTTTTATTTAAATGTCAAGTATGCAGTTTTAGAACCAATAAACGATGGTGCTCTTAATAAATGTCGAAAAAAAAAAGATTATTTAGTAAACAATATTCTACATGAATTCGATGATTAAGTAAGTTATTTATTTGATTTCATAAATTTATTCATTGTATATAATATTATGTTAGTTTATTTTTTCAATTCACTAAACCATTTCACAAAGACCGTTTCAGCACACGTTTTATAATCATCGTTAAATGATTGCAATTTATGAAAGGTAGGTTTTGTCATTTTGCTTGTTTTATAATAAACATAATGACCATATTTCCCATTACGTACACTAATATCCTTATTTATTTGACGTATAAGAACTTTATCTTGAGAGCTATTTTCTATATAACGAATTATTTCATCCAATTTTATTTCATCCATATTTAATTCATCCAAGCCCTTCAGAGAACAATTATTCGTGCCCCATGTAGCATATAATCCGAACTTGCCCTTTTTTACTTCCAATGGTTGATTTTTATATGTTCCAATGACATTTTTTGCACTATGAATACCACCCGTTTTTAATACATCTTTTAGTTGTAAATGACCCGAACGCACTTTATCCAAGTCCAAGTCTTCAATGACTGGCAAGAATGTGGCCTTGTCAGAGTTCTTTTTCGGCGCAACTTTGATTACAGGTCCATATTTTCCAATGATAAGTGTGTGTTTATCGTCAAAAGCATGTGAGAACTTTTCAACTTCCTTTTTAAACGGCTCAATTTCTTTTTCGATTTGCATATCACAACTACGACATAATTCATACCACGTTTCTTCTCCTTTGGCAATCAAGTCCAATGAAGATTCCATATTTTTCGTATAATCATAGTCGAATAATTCGCTAATATGCTCAGTTAAGAATTCCAATACCAAAATACCGACTGGTTGCACAACCAGCTTGTTTTTTTCATTTCCGAATACACGACTATCAATAATCTCTTGCAATTCGTCGCCTTCCAATTCAAAATCAATACAATCCACCTTTTTTCCAACCACGTCCTTTTTCAACGCATAACCACGTTCTTGAATTTTATCAATGAGTGAGGAAAACGTGGATGGCCTACCTATACCATTTTTCTCTAAAAGTTGCACCAGCTTTGCCTCGGTATAATGCGTTTTCAATTCTTTCATGGTCATTTTTGATGTAATCTTATTATATGATAGTTCACTGTCTTGCTTGATCGTTTTCAGATAAGCATATTCCTTACACTCTTCTTCAAATCCCATGACCTTTTTCCATCCAGGAAAAACCACCTGTTCACAATTGTATTTATATTCGCGTGTAAGTGGAGCACTAATTTTTGCAGTAAGAGAACTATAATGCGCTGGACTCATGCAACTCGCTGCCGTATTTTTCCATATAAGTAAGTACATCTTCTTCTCTCTTGCGCTCATTTCATCATCCACCTTGAGCACGTCAATCTTCGTAGGACGAATGGCTTCGTGGGCCTCTTGTGCTTTTGGCTTATCGGCATCATCTGATTTCTTTTTATTTGATTCTTTTTTTGATTCCTTAGGTTTTTTCAATTCCTTTGAAAGAGACAAGTCCGCAATGTTTTCATGGACATAATCCGCGCCATACTTTCCAGTAATATAGTCTTTTGCACTCGTAATAAATTCTTTACTGTAAGCTGTAGAATCTGTTCTCATATAGGTAATATAACCCTGTTCATATAGCTTTTGACACACAGACATGGTTTCTTTTGGATTAATATGCAATTCATTGCTCGCGCTTTGCTGAAGGGTGCTCGTCGTAAATGGTATCGGTGGATTTTTGATTGTTTTTTTAGGCGGATTGCGATGAAACTTGTGTTCATGCGACGCACTTTCTTCTAAAAATTCTTCGGCATTTTCTTTCCCTTCAAAATCAGTATTCAAGGTAAATGGTAAATTCAATTTTGTCATATAAGCCGTCGTATTATATACCATTTTTCCAGGTGCGGCCTCGATATCCTTCTGGTTGTCGTAAATAAGTCGCAATGCCGGAGTTTGACAACGCCCCGCACTAAGGCCATTTTTCGAATTCCAAGTAATATTTTTCCATAAAATGGGCGAAATCTTATACCCGACAATTAAATCGAGTACTTGACGTGCTTGTTGAGCATAAACAATATCCATATTGAGTCGTGTTGGATTCGCAACCGCATTCAAAATAGCAGGTTTTGTTATTTCGTGAAAAACAATGCGTTTTGTGGTAGGAATATTTAAATTGAATAAACTGCATATATGCCAAGCAATAGCTTCGCCTTCTCTATCATCGTCCGTAGCCAGAAGCACTTCCGAACTGTGCAATATTGCTTTGCGCAACTTTTCTATTTGCATTTTTTTTGAATCACATGGATTGAAACGCGGTGTATAATTATTTTCAAAATCAATGGACGCCAATCCAGAAAGCTCTTGAATATGACCGAAGGAAGCCATACATTTATATCCCTGTCCCAAAAAGGACTCTATTTTTCCACATTTTGCGGGCGATTCAACAATTACAAGGGTTGACATGATTATTTATATACTGATTACTATTTTATTTTGAACTCGTTTCAATTATAAAAAAAAACATTTAATTTCATTTTTTTAGTTAGTTTACATTCAATAATATTTATTACCAACCCATTCTCCTTTCCCATTCGCTCCATTCCTCTTCTGTATCATATCCATCCGCATAATTATCGTGTATGCGATTATGTTCGTTTATTTCCATTGTGCGTGTTTTTTCGCCACTGAGCACAATTTTTTCATCTTCATCCAATAAATTGTAGTAATTATTTTCATTTTTATTTTCATTTCCATTTTCATTTCCATTTTCATTAGGTGCATGGTCTTTATGATAATTTAATGTAGTACTATCAGCATAATCATATTCATTATATTCATCATTATATTCATCATTATATTCATCTTCTTCTTCATCCCAAGAATAGCTATAATATGTAATTTTTATTTGATTTTCGGATGATATATTACAATCTTCATATATGCCTTTGATAGCACTTGCTTCTTCTATATTTTTTAAAACCCAAGTACTAATATTTCCGTCAAATTTTTTTGCACCAGCAAACATAAACCGCATAGATAGTACATTTTTTACATCCCAATGACTTAAATCGCAGTTAAATTCTACTGCGTTATAAAACATTAATTGCATGTCTTCAACATTACTTACATCCCATCCACTAATATCTTGATTGAATATAGATGGGTCCCATTTATATGCGTGAAACATCCCGCTCATATCTTTTACATTACTTACGTCCCATTTACTTATATCGTCGTTAAACCAATATTTTCTGTAGAATAATTGAGACATATCTTTTACTTGTGTTGTATTCCAATCACTTATATGGCCATATTTAATAATAGCTTCTATTTTATTTTTACACCATAAATCGGCGGCTGTTTTTATATCCGCGTCTGTGCGTATGAATTTATTTTGTTGCCATGCGATAATCTTAGCTTCTCCTAATTGTTGTCGCGTATTGTGGACTTCTTTTTTCATGTTGGCGTGTTTTTGTGTAAGCTGATTGTGAGCTTCTTGTGATTTTTTCCATTCATCATCCAGGTCTTTAAATGCAATATCCTTATCTAAGAGTGCAAACATCTTACATTGTGTAAGCTTTGTATCAGATAACTCCGTTATTCCGTTTACCTGCGCAATATTACTTGAATTCATTTTTGGGGTTCTAAATTGTTTATAATGGTGTTAATTAAAATAAAAGATGTCAATTTTATTTTATTATTTTCCAGTAAAAAATAAAATAAAAAACACTAATTAAAAAATTGAACTTGTTCATTCGTATTACATATAAGCATATAACATGACTCCTCTTATTCAAAGTATTGTGGTTCTTACCCTATTTGTAGTAATCATCATATATAAAATATACATTTTATATGATGATTAAATAATTATATGTAAACATTATTCGGTGAAGATTTAAACTTCGCTTGTATAAAATAGCTTCAATTACCTAATTATCATTATTGTAATCATAATTATGGTTATTAGTATTAATTATTAGTATAATTATTAGTATTAATTATTAGTATAATTTTCAACAACCGATATAATCTGTTGGTTTGAGTGAAAAGTTATGTTATAGAAATTGGATTCATCAGCATTTGGAGTAAATTCTGGGTTTGTACTAAAATAAAGGTATGTTTCATCTGGTTCTAAATCTTTTTGAAGTTTATATTTTTTTGTACTATCAGTATCAATTGAGAAGCTCCAATTGTTTACGAATTCATTATATAAATATATTTGACGTTTCTTTTTCTTCAACAGTTTCTTTTGTTGTTTATTTTGAGTGAAAAGTTATGTTATAGGAATTGGATTCATCAGCATTTGGAGTATATTCTGGGAATGTACGAAAATAAAAGTATGTTCCATCTTGTTTTAAATTTTCTTGAAGAAGTTTATATTTTTTTGTACTATCAGTATCAATTGAGAAGCTCCAATTGTTTACTAATTCATCATATAAAGTACTTGAATCCATATTAGCTAATCTCTTGTCTATTTTGTCATTCTTAAAATAATTTTTGACACGTTCAAATTGTATTGCAATCGCATTGTCTGAATAATCTTCAATTCTTATATTTTTGTAGTCAACGGCATTATCAACGGCATCATCACCAACAAAACCTTCACCACCAACAAAGCCTTCACCAACAAAACCTTCATCATCATTGCCGAGAAAGTCAGTTTTCACCAATGTTTCATTACCGTCTTTATCATAAGTAAAATAGTCTATAAGATCTGGCTTTCCATCATCGTTATAATCGTTCGTAATTATTGCAGATATTTTATTACTGTCTTTATCATAAGTAGTTTCAATTTTCTGGTCTACATTTCCATCATTATCTATATCAATCAATTCTGTTTCTGTATATGGACCAATATTTGACAATATGTTATTATCTTCATTAGTTGACTCTTGGTTCTTATTTCCTGTATTATCTTCATCAGTTGACACTTGGTTATTATTTTCTGTATTAGATTCAGTAAGATTGACAATGGCATTAGTTGTAGATTTAGTAATTTTGGCACTGACGTCATTTCCAGCAGTAGTAATTTTGGCACTGACGTCATTTCCAACTTGATTAATATTTTTAGCGGCGTCATTTCCAGCAGTAATAATTTGGGCACTGACGGCATTTCCAGCTTCAGTAAGTTGGGCACTGACGGCATTTCCAAGAGTACTAAATTGAGAAGTGACTTGAGCAAGTTTGTCGATGGTTGTCTGTAATTCTGCAATAGATAATTGTGTAGTAGTAGCAACAGCATCAGCATCAGCAGCATCAGCAGCATCAGCATCAGCAGCATCAGCATCAGCAGCATCAGCATCAGCAGCATCAGCATCAGCAGCATCAGCATCAGCAGCATCAGCATCAGCAGCATCAGCATCAGCAGCTGCCTTTTCTGCAGCAGTATCAATATTAAGATCAGTAGTAGTATTTGAAATACCTTCACTAACAAGCTGAGTCTCAGTCTTAGCCTTCCCAATCAGAGCTTTTTTATCCTGAGCCTTTTCCTCCTCATCCAGAGCCTTAGCCTTAGCCTTAGCCTTAGCCTTAGCCTTAGCCCCCTCAATCAGAGCCTGAGCCTTTTCCTCCTCATCCAGAGCCTGAGCCTGAATCTGAGCCAAAATCTTATTAGCCTGAGCCTGAGCCAGACCCTGAAGCGGAGCCTGAGCCTGATAATCCAGAGCCTTAATCTGAGCATCCCCAATCAGAACCTTATTATCCTCGTCAACAGCAGTATAATCAGTAGTATCAAAAATAGCAATTGCATCATCAGCCCTAATTTCTTTAGCCTTCGCAGTAGCACCTTTAATCGCAGCATTCTTAACCCCAATAGCCTTATTAGTACCAGCATCATACCAATTGGTTATAGGAACAGCATCTGCCTTGGCAGCGGCAGCAGCAGCGGCTGAAAAAACATCAGCAGCAGCAGCAGCATCAATCCTAATACTATCAGCAATAGCCTTAACATCACCATTATTACGAACAATATTATCAGCAATACTACCAATAATAGTACCAACAGTATCAACATTGTCATCATTATAAGCATTAATAACAACAATCTTAGCAACAGCAGTAAGAATAGCCTTCTGCTTAGATGCATCGGAAGCAGTAGCCTCAATAGCAGTAGCCTCCTTATCAGCAGCAGAAAAAGCCTTAGCAGCAACCGGATTTCCATCATACATATATTGAATAATATCATTCAGACGGTATTCGGTCTTATTTAATTGTAGATAAGATATAAATCTATTAGCAAGAGAAGTAATATCGTGCTTATCAAAATCATCAAGAAAATCACCAATAAACGTATAAAAAGAATTCTTCAATATCAGCCCATCCACCGCATATTCATCAACAAATCCATCAATCTTAAACTTCACACCAGCATCCTTAGCAGCCTTCATAGCAGCAAGATAAGCAGATACATTGTTCAAACCACCCTTATAAGGAACCGCAGCAGCAGCAGCAGCAGAAGCAGCTTTAACACCAGCATCCTTAATCATCATATCCCAATCAAAACCAGTATCTGCATCTACATCAGCGGCAGCAGCAGCGGCAGCAGCAGCGGCAGCAGCACGACCAACAACAGCTGCTAAAAAAACATTAGCAGCATCATCATCATCATCATCATCATCAATCCTAATACTATCAGTAATAGCATTAACATCGCCATTATTACGAACAATATTATCAACAATACTACCAATAATAGTACCAACAGTATCAAAATTGTCATCTTTATAAGCATTAATAACAACAATCGTAGCAGCAGCAGTAAGAGCAGCCGTCTGCTTAGCTGCAGCGGAAGCAGCAGAAAAAGCCTTAGCAGCAACAACATTAATATCATACATATATTTAATAATAACATACCGAGTTTCAGCATCAGCAAAATTTTTAGCTTTATTAGCAAAAGAAGTAATATCGTACTTATTAAAATCATTAAGAATATCATAACTAATTTTCAAAAGCAGATCATCAATCGCACGTTTACCAGTAAAGGGATCAACATGATCCTTCTCAGCCTGAATATTTCGAGATTTTACATAAGCTCTTTCTTCCACTTCCAAAGCATCACCATTATTTATCCTTTCTGCATTATACAATTTTGACGTAGAATCTTCCAATAAAGCTTTTCTGGCTTCTAAACTATTACAAGTAAACAAGTTTTTTAAAACGCGTCCACTTGATCCACTCGACATTTTTATAATATATATATTTATATTTATATTTATATATATTCTAAATAAAAAATCCAGTATGAAAAAAATAAAAAAGTATCAAAAAAAATGAACCATTTAATTTCGTACAATGATATGTAATTTAAACAACAGTAAGTAAACTATGACAATAATTGTAGAACATTTAATAATCTTGGGAGTATTTTGTAGCTTCATGAGTTATTTATGGTGTAAATTGTATAGAGATGTATAATAAAGAATGTTAATAATGCCTGCCTTTTTTTGCTGCATTTTTCACAAACCTCTACTTCCACTAATTCAAAAACTAATTTAGTTAAAATTAAAAATGACTTAGATGTTTGTGAATATAGGTATGTATAAGTGTAATGAGTTTGAGCAAATTAAGTTCAACAAGTTTAAGTGAAACAAGTTTAAGTGAAACAAGTTTAAGTATGTCAAAGTATTCTTGCGACCGTTGTGGAAAAGATTTTGGACAAAAGTCCCATCTTGATTCTCATAATAAGCGTAAGAAGCCTTGTGATAACTTGGTAGAGAAAGTGGAGCAAGCCGTCGCGAGTAAGATGGCATATATGGGTTATGGTACTCATGCTGATGCTCATGTAGAGGAAAACATGACCACATTTGTTGAATTATATGCATTTTTACAAAACTATAGCGGCGATTCTATCTTGCCGTGGTTGGAAGATGCGTGGGTAGGCAAAGATAAGCAAGAATCACTTCTTCGCCTATTCGCCTGCCTCAATATTATGAAACAACTAACCGCATATCGCGTGTGCGGAGGAAACTTTAATGAAAATACGATTGTACCCTATGAGTGCATGCGTGAAATATTTTACAACGAAAAAAACAAAGCCATCAACCTCAAGGATAAGGGCGACAAAAGTGATCTACATGGCTTGAAAGTCGACGAGTTCGGTAAGAAAACGGTCCTTGCCACCACATCCAAAAACTTGAACGACGAGCATATTGGTTCTCTCGACCTTCGCGACATTAAGTGCATCTGGCATGAGAAGTATAAGGACTTCGGGTATGAATTGCATTTATGCGTATGCATCCGTGATAAGAAGCGCACTCAAGAAATGATTCAGCGCGCATGCAAGGAAAACGCCGACTTGAAGGAGCTACTATTGAGAGATTCTACCATTATTATTGATTGGAGAGATTTGAATGATGCATTCCACATTTTCAAGTCTATATATGGCAATACACCCATGGATTCCATTTTAAACACATCAAAAACACCACTCACCCAACGTATGCATCAGGAAATGGGCGTTAGAAAGACGATGCGTCTTAAGACACAAGGGTATAAGGAAATCTTATGGGGTCATGTTCAGCGCAGTGGAAAAAGCTATATTATTGGTAGTGCCATTATTGCTGACAGAGGCACCAATTATTTAGTCCTTACCACGGCTCCTAAAGAAACGATCCAACAACAATTGTCCGTTTTTAATCACCTTCAATTCGACGACTTTACCATTATTGAGTTGAATGGGTCCAATACCACTCCTACACTCGGGGCGAAGAATATTATTGTATGTTCCAAGCAGTTTTTGCAAGGAAAAATTGAAAATGGAAAATCAAAGATCACCCTTCCATGGCTCAAGAAAATGAAATTCGATATGCGATTTTTGGATGAAAGTCATAATGGTGGAACAACCGACCTGGCCCGAGATACGCTTAATTATTATGGACGCAACGCATTTACGATTCAGATTACCGCCACATATACAAAGCCTGTTCAACAATATGGCATCGATAAGAAATCCCAAGTACTATGGGATCTTGAAGATGTTATGCTTTGCAAAAATATTCATTCGGAGGAATCACGTGCTAAGCTTGTAGAGAAACATGGCGAAGATTTTGAAGAAGTGGTTAAAAAATATTCAACCGAATCAATCATTGAGTCCTATAATATGTATCCGGAGTTGCGCGTATTAACACACGAATTGAAGCCAGAAATTATTCGCGATATCAACCAAGAAACCGACGGTACACAATATGGATGGTCCCCCGATGGTGCGCAGTTGCTAAAGCAAGGCAGTAAATACGACGAAGACGAAAAGAAAAACGTCAAGGTTGCCTTGGAAGAGTTTCAAAATGAGGAAAAGGCATTGGGAATCTGGTACAACATATTCGGCAAGAAGAACAAGTATGGTGTACCTGATGCAAAATATCCCGATAGTATTGTCTTTATGGAACGCATCAAGAAAATATGCCATAATCCGGAAACCAAGACGCGTTTTATTGGCGATAACGAACAAGAACCAACGGTTATCATGGCCTTTCTTCCTCAAAACAACATTCACGCTCTGTCGAATGCTACCATGAAGCTTCTTGAAAAGCATAATGTGTTGCCGACTGAAGATTACGATATGTTGAGCATCAATAGCAGGACCACAGGTGATCCCAAGATGGAAATCGAACACGCTCGCATCCGCGCGAGAAATAGTGGTAAGAAGGCATTGTTGGTATTGAGTGGAAGACAATGCAGTCTTGGTGTCTCTATTGAACACTGCGATGTTGTTCTTCTTCTCAATAACAATATGGCATTCGACATGATTTATCAGATGATGTTCCGCAGCATGACTGATTCTCCTGGAAAGAATAGTGGTTTCGTTGTCGACTTGAATATTCATAGAGTGGTAAAGACCAGTGTGGATTATGCTACACTTGTCAAGGGAAATTGCCATCCAAAGAAGGCCATTCATTATATTTTGAGCGAGAAATTGATCAACATTAATCCCGATCATTGGATGCCGGCTTTTGGAAACTATGATTCTGCCATTGACACGATTTCGAATGATGTATATAATGCTTATTCATGCAAGCTAAATGATGCACTCGAGAATACGCTTTCAAAACTCCACATGGATATGTCTTTATTTTCAAGTGATTCAATTGGTATGCTCAATACGATATTTTCCGGCGTAAAATTAGGTACTAAACCCAAAAAAATGCTGGCTATTGAAAAAGAAAATATTAAAAAGGGCATTGAACAGAAAAAGGTGGAAACTCTGTTGGATCTTGACGGGGATCAAGTTGACGGGGATCAAGTTGACGGGGATCTTGAACAAGAAGACGAAGAACCAGTTGTTGTACAATTCAATCCCTTTGATATTCTTCAACCACTCAGCATTTTGGCTTCGCTTCTTACAATTCATGATGATACCAAAACGACCTTGGGAGAAATGTATACTATGATCGTGGACAATGAAGACAAAAACGAAATATTGATGGCTCAAGTCGTTATATGGTGGGGAAAGAAAATTGAGACACACGAAATTAAGGAGATGATATCCATTTTCATTGATTACATGTCAAAAGATAAGGCAACCGAACAATTGATTCGCACAGTGAAGGAGTTGTTTTGCAACAATATTCGCAACAATAAGGAATTGTCTAAAGTCATTGATAAATACTTGGTACCACAAGAGTTGGAGAAGAAGGAGTTGGCAGAAGTGTCGACACCCTATGGTCTTCGATGTGATATGCTTGACCGACTTCCTGCTGAATTTTGGACTCAATTGCGCACTGTTTTTGAACCATGTGCTGGCAAAGGAGGTTTCTTGATTGATATAGTCGATCGATTCATGAATGGACTCGCCGAAGTTATTCCTGATGAGAAAGAGCGATATAAAACAATTGTCGAACAATGCTTGTATTTCAGCGATATTAACAAGACGAATATTTATATATGCCGAATTCTTCTGGATCCTTATAGTTCTTATGACTTGAATTTCAATATTGGCGATACTCTTGAAATAGATAGTGCGCAGATTGGTTGGCCGATTGGTTTTGATGCCATCATTGGTAATCCTCCTTATCAAGTCCAAGTCGGACCTAAAAAAACGCAACCCATCTGGAACCTATTTACCAAAAAGAGCATTGACATGTTGTCTACTGATGGATATCTATTATATGTCCATCCGTCTGGTTGGCGAGCACCCGATGGTGTTTTCAAAGATGTTCATACAAAGATTATGTCGAAGAACTTGATTTATCTGAATATGAATGATTTCGATGCAGGCAAAGAGGTATTCAAAGTCGGTACCAATTTTGATTATTACTTGATGCAAAACAATGATTACAATGGAATAACCGTTATCAATGATATTGTTGGCAAAACATATGAACTCGATCTCAAGAATTGGTCCTTTATTCCAAGTGGTGCATTTGAGTTGTTTGAAAACATTCTTCAATTCGATGAGCATGGAGAAAAGGTAAACATACTTCATGATTATTCAACCTATGAAACGCGTAAATTATATTTACGATTGACACAAGATGATGTATATAAATATCCTTGTAGTTATACGATTACGCAACGAGAAGGATTGAAGTGCTATTATAGTTCGGAGAAAAGAGGACATTTTGATGTGCCCAAAGTCATATGGTCCAATGGACAAGGCACTTATCCAATTGTAGATTCGGATGGTGCGTATGGCTTGACACAATTTAGTTATGGAATCATTGATGACCTGGAAAACTTGGAAAACATCAAGATTGCGATGAATAGTCCTAAATTCATTAAAATTATGAAGTATGTCATGTTCCAAGCGCACAAGTACAATCACAAGGTCATTGGCCTATTGAAGAAGGATTTCTGGAGAGATTTTGTATAAATAAAAAAACAAAAAAACAAAAAAACAAAAAATAAAAATAAACCAAAAATGAAAATCATGTATATTTTTTATTTTCTCGTATTTTACATTGTAGAAATAAACGCTTCTGAACTATCAGATTTATCTTTTCCGGTGGACATCAAGTAAGCTCCTAAAGCAGCGCAACCAATTCCAATCCATTGTTTTTTTGTTAATCTCTCTTTAAGAAAGAACCAACCTCCTAAAAGAACTGGAATTATGGCCAAGCTATACATTGTTTGTTGACCGACGGTTCCACCAGCATTAATAACAAGAGTATGAATGGGTCCTATTAAAAACCCGAATAATATAGTTGCTGCAATAAGTTTCCAATCAAGATTTTTTATAAGAATTTTTCTATCCTTTGGATTGTAATAATGCCATAACCCATATGCGATGATGATAATCGGAATTTGTATTACTGCCAAAATAAGTCCATAACCGAACTGTGCGCTTTCACTGGATTTAATTTTTGGTGATACAAACTCTAATAAAAGTGAAAATGAACCATATATTAATGCACCTAATAATGATAATGGCAACCAATAAGACTTCATATAATATTAAAATATAATTTATTTATGATGATGATTTCTTATCTGAAATATTAATAGTACACGTCTCCGTTTGATAAACATTAAATGTATTGCCGTTGTTTTTTGTTGTTGTAGGTGTAATTTGATAACCAACTTGTGGTGTATTGTCAATGCTAATTTTATCAGCGTGTATAATTAAATGGCGATTATTATCATATATTGTTAATGAATAATCGATTGTGTTTACCGAAGGTACTGGAGTAAATATACCAAATCTGCCTTGATAATCATCGTTATTAACAATTTCCATAATATGTATAAAATTAGTTTTAGAATCAGGTTTTTGGATAAAATTAATCAATTTACCAGTACCAGTATCAGTATCTATAGTAATAGTCAGGTCAGTATTAGGACCACCAATTAAACCTGCACCATTATTAGCACCGCCGATTAAACCTGATCCTGTACCTGATCCTGTACCTGATCCTGTACCTGATCCTGTACCTGATCCTGCACAATTTTCTTCAGCTACAGAAGTAATCAGGTTAAGTATATCACCACAAAAACCTCTTTTTTGAATAGGATTTTGTTTTTTTCGCCAATTCATATTCATCATTTATATATTTTTACTATATAATTTTTATAATAATTATAACATATTTTTTCGATACTCTTTCCAACTAATATCTTCTTCTATAATAGGTTCTTCTATAGTATGTTCTCCAATAGTAGTAAGATGTTCTGACTGATTTCCATTCAATCGTTCATTATTTTCACTTTTTATCAATGCACTATCGATATACATTTCCTTCAATATCTTACCTACAGCAAAAGAACCCTCGTGTTGATCACATGCACCTTCTTCAATTGACTTTAACACATTAATTAATTCGAGCAATGTATCTAAATTAATCTCATTTTTAATTACCTTGTTAAAAATATCAGTATATGTCGTGAAAATAAAGTTGGCATGGCCACTGCATAATGTAGAGAATTCGTCAGGATCGCTTTTTTCTAAAGCAGCATATTTTTTCTTTAAAGATAGTATATTATTTACATCTGCCAAGATAAGTTTAGAATGTTGAAGACTACGTATTAGGACAGTATTGTCTTCCGTATCATTTGTCTTGATCATTTTTTGCAGCTGCAATCTTTCACTATCGTTCATTTTAATTTAAATATTTTTTACTGTTTAAATTAATAATTTTCTAAATACATTATAATAGGTATGCCGCAATATAAAACATCTCCTAAACAGTCGAATCCTATGAAATATGGAAGCACTCCCGAAAAAAATGCACAAGGTATGAGTAAAGCCCGCACACAAAAGCAACAAGCAGCTAATACTCGATATAAAGGCGGACGACCGCCACGAAATTTTGGCATAAGTCCTGATTCACCCGGATTGGGATTCTCTCCATATCCTACGTTTAGAACAGCTGGTCTGTCTTCTCAAAATAGTAATAGTTCAAGTAAAAATGGCAATAATAATTTAGCAGTTGGAAATGCTAATAAAAAATACGACATATGTGCGACAAATCCATCATCTCCAGTATGTAGCGGAACTGGTGTTACATCAAAATTACCTGGTGCTGGTCAAAAAGCCAAACCTAAGAAAGGTGGCCGTTCTGGACAACGAAGAAGTTCTGGAAAAACAAATAAACGTAAAACAAATAAACGTAAAACAAATAAACGTAAAACAAATAAACGCATCCGATCAAGAAAAACAAGGAAGCGTAGTCGTCGCTAAAGAACTAACATAATCCATCGTTGCCCATGGAAATGTTTATATAGTTCAAATGATCACTTGTGCTTGTACATTTAGTGGGTGCACATGAATTGGAACACGAATCATCTTCACTGTACTCATCATCGCATATTTTATATCCATTATTTTGTTCATTATACCATATTTCTTGTGAAATATGAATATAATCTAAAAACTCTTCCGGCACATGAGGAACAATATCATAATAATGAGTTGTTCTCCAAGATAATCCAATCGATTGCATATATTGCTTAAATGCTTTATTTCCTACACGCGGTGAACCAAAAGTTATCAACTCAATTTTTTCAGGCTTGACACCATTAATATATACAATTTCAAAACCAGTTATCGTAGACAATGCCCCACCAAGTGAATGACCTGTTATTAAAATATTATAATTGGGATAAGATTGTATCATGGAATCTATATTTTTATATAACGGTTCTTTCACATAATTTAGAGCTTTATAAAATCCCTTATCTACACTTACATCATCATAATTTATATAAGGGCTAATATGTGATATCTGTATATTATCTACCCAATTTTGAATATTAGAAGAACCCCGAAAACCAACAATAATTTTCTCATTTTCATGATCCAATGCATTTAGTACGCGCACTCCACCATTTTCAATAAGATCCATCACTTCAATGGAATCGGAGCAAGTATAACAATTCCATTCCGATATGGAACTTACACAGTAAGCAGCCTGAGATACATTCAATGCATACTGATTGAAGTGCTCATCGTAGATTGCTGAACAACCACATAGAGAGATTAGTAGTAAAAGAGAGATAGGATTCATGTTTTATAATTAGCTATATTTTAATATTTAATATTTAATATAGATATATTTTAGTATGAAATCTTCAGATTTATTCAAAGCTATATTAATTATTGTCATGTTTTTCGTATTATATTTATTAAGTGCTTTAGCTTCCGGTAAAAAATACGTGGAAGATAATTGGGCTACAATGAGATGTAATCCATCCGTTATGCCTTTTGCTGATAAATTTGGACACGACACGAAAGAAAACTTCGACTATTGTATTCAGAATATGCAGGGGGATTATATGAACTATTTGATGGAACCAATCAATTACACGGTTGATCTATTAAATAAATCCGCTGCCAACTCCAATTTTGGAATGCAAGGTGGTAGAAATATGATGAGCAATATGAGATTCATGTCCGCTGATATATTCGAAAATATTTTCGGTGTCTTTTTGAACATACTCATTGTATTCCAGACGATGATTATGAAAATGAAAGATATGCTTGGAAAAGTGGTAGGAATTATTGCATCTATGATGTATGTTTTACAGGGGTCATTCCAAACGATGGATAGCTTATGGGAAGGACCAATGGGCGGTTTAGTAAGATCAATGGGATAATATATGCTATAATATATGCTATAATTTATGCTATGCCATAATATATGCCATAATATATGCTATAATATACGAAAAAATAATCCATCAATACTATAATAGATGGATTATTTATATAAAAGAGTCAATAAATTATATGAGACAGCAGGATTTTTAGAGAAATATGGTGGATCAATTGTAATGACGGTCATACTATTTTTAGTATTCTTCATATTGATTTCATATTACTATATCCAATCGAAAATGACAAGTATACGACAAAATTGGTCAGAAGAGAAATGTAATCCTGCCGTAATCCCTTTCGCCGGAATAATTAATCCACCACAAGACGGCTCGGCAATGGACTATACAAGCGAAAATTTTAATCAGTGTTTAAATAACACGTTGGAGGGTGTTGCCGACATCGCAATGGAACCAATACATTACAGTGTATCAATTGCGAATGAAGTAATTGAGGGGGCAGAAGTCGCAATAAATGATTTAAGAAATATGTTGAGTAAAATGCGAGACAGTATTTCCAACTTTTCTAAAAATGCCATGGCTCGAATCCTTAGTATTATGATGCCAATACTTCATGTATTCATTAAAATGAAGGACGCATTTCAAAAAGTAAACGGTGTCATGGCTACTTCTATTTATGGGTTGATGGGAGCATATGATACATTGCGGTCATTAATGAATTCAGTTGCAGAAATTATCGTTGCTATATTGTTTCTTATTTTTGCTTTGATCATGATTGGTATGGGATTTTCATACTTTTTTTTCACGTTTCCACTCGGAATGGCTATAATTATACCGAATACAATCATTTTTCTATTGATATTAATCCCTTTTATTTTAATCCAAGTCTATATGTCCGAGTTAATGCAGCTGAGTTTCCCTTCCCCACCAGGTCTTTAATTAAATTAAAACAAAATAATAAAACAAAATAATAAAACAAAATTAAAACAAAATTAAAACAAAATTAAAACAAACCATTGATTTCGCGAAGTAAAAAATTTAGGCGTTATATAAAAAAATTATCTACTGTTTTAGTATAAAATGGCAAAACATAATTCATATAGCATGCATATGGTTTTTTTACTTATGATTATTATTATTACATCTGCATTAGTGTTTGCGTATCCATCGAGACAAGGTATGACGAATATGGACAATGCCGCTCCTCTCGGATGGAATATGGGCCAGGGGTTGGCTGGGAAATCATGGGAAAATAAAGCAGACCAATACGCTGCAAAAATGGGCAACCAAGATACAACATCTACGTACGGACAATATCAGGGGACACCTGTTCCACTCCAAGATGGACAAATGTTTTTTTTCCAGAACAACCAATTCAAGCCAGAATGTTGCCCAAGCAATTATAGCACTGGTGCTGGATGCGCTTGCATTAGCTCCCAACAAATGAACTACTTGAATGAGCGTGGTGGTAATCGCACAATGGCACCATCCGAATATTAATATTAAGCAACTGTTTAAATAAGCATCGAAAAAATTAACAACCATAAAATAAAATATATATTTATTTTATATTATGATAAAAACAAAAGACAAAAAAAAAATATTTTTAGGGTTATTATCTTTAGGTATAGGATTATATTCTTTATATGAATCAAATCAAAATAAAAAAGAGATTAAAGGAATAAAAAAAAAATCCAATATAGAAGGTTTATATATATCAAAATACGGACAACAGGTTGTAATTACAGATAAGGATTTTTTGATAAGTAACAATAATTCTGACACACCTTATAGTATACATTACAAAATAGTTAAACATAATGAATCAGATAAAACTATTTATTTAGCAACAGATAAAAATGATAAATTTACAGGTGGAAAATATAACCGTTTAATTTATTTTTTTGGCGAAACTATAATTGAAAATGAAAAAATAGAGTATTTTGCTTATTTTATTATCGAATATGGTGTCAACAATTTAACTGAATTTAAACATACATTATCTCCATCAAAAGATAAATATACATATTGTGTCAAACACAATATAAAAAATATAAAAAATACTGATTATCCAAAATTGATAAAAACAGCAGGCAAAATATCTTTTTAACATAAAATTTTATAAATAATTTAATCACAACATACCATTTCCTTTAATCTTTTTTGCTCACTTCTGCATAATGGACAATTTGTGTTGTACCATTCTTTTGCATATCCGAATATTAATATTAAGCAACTGTTTTACCAGAACGCATTTTTGAATATAGTGGATATTCGAAATTATTCATGTTTATAAATACAAAGCTGTTATACTTTAGTGAAGACTGAATATGATCTATATTATTTATTGCTATAATCCATCTCGTCTTTTTACAGTCTTCTAAAATGTTAGAAGTTTGGTCATGGAGTTCACATCCAATTGCAGGCTCCGGCATTGGTTGATAATCATTTTCATTAAGAATCGTTTCCAACTCATGAATCAGGTATGTTTTTCCATTTGCACCAGAACCATACAAAACTATATTATGTCCAGATGTTATAGCATTAATGGCCTGATTTTTAGCAAAAGTGTATTGTTGTTCGTAATTCGTCGTACGTACCATTCTTATAATATACTAACAATGATATTATTTAATCCATTTCATTTTATTATAAATAATTATCTAATACTTATTTATAATGTCTGGAAGTATTGTATCAACGTATGTCAAATTAGTGCGTTCTATGCGCGATAAACAGATTACAAAGCTTTATAAAGAGACCATACCTAAGGAAATGTATGAAAATATACAGAAGAATTTTTCCTTAGATTTATTTACAGGTGGCACTTTTTCACAAGTCGCAACAAGTCGTTCTACAGTGATTCCACGAACTGGAATAACTTATTCAAATGTAAAGGCGACGTATGGGAAAGTAAATGATACAAAAAAGAAAGACACACATGTAAGTGTTCGTAATCAAGGAATGGATGACAATTTTGTTTATACTGATATTACTGGAGAAAGTCGACCAAGAATCGATTCTTCGGGAGCACCTGTCCCTGGGTGCAGAACAGTTTATTTTAACGCGAATGAGCGCTACGATGATCAAAAATTTGATCAAGGTTTTGAATATGATTATTGGGTTCTTTATGCTACATCAGATATGAGAACCATTGTTGTCGGTATACCCATTATTTTATTCGGTTATAAACTTTCTTCTAATTTTGGTGTATATGTTTTAACAAAAGATCCCGAAACATTTTGGAACAATGAAAACAGTGAGGCGCGGAATGATGTAATGTATTATATTACTGGAAGCGATGAATTTAATCCTAAGAAAAACACCACAAAACCTTGCCTTAAAAAAAAATTTACCAGCTGGTATAACAAACCAATTGCTACAGCACAAACTTATTATCCTGAAGAATATAGTGCAGATATTAGTCTGGGTGATAAAAAAAATAATATTACACCCGAAGAATTACCGATATTAGAGAAATATGGAAACGTGAAACAACTTACACCCGAAGAATCAAAGATATTAAATGGTACTGGAATAACTAAACCAAACATTAAGAAATTAGCAAATAATAAACCCGAACCAAATATTAGATGATAAACTAACCCTTAATCGTGCATCCGATTAGGATACATAAACACTCAGAGAATGACCCAACCACATGAATAAATGCATGGCGCCGTGATACATATACCAATTTTTGTTTTTCTTTTTATGTTCAATATTTCCGAGAATATAAGATGACGTACCCGTTATATAAAAAGACGGTATCATGAGTCGGTATATTGAGGGTTTTACATTCCATGCCCAATTTCCTATAAATAATCCCATTCCCATGTTCGCACAAATTATATCGGATGTTCTCCATATATTATTGCGCGGATTTGACCAAAATTTATATGAAATGATCGGCCCAATTAATAATGTTGACGAGAGTAAATATTGTTTTTTATACAAGGCATGCATACCAGGTATCAAAAAAAATAACGATGAAGTCATTAAATACTCGTTTTCACCATTATATATTTCTAATGCTTTACCATTATCATCGTCTTGATCATTATCATTTTTATCATCACTATCATTTTTAACATCACTATCATTTTTAACATCACTATCATTTTTAACACCACTATCATTTTTACCAGACATTTATATATTTAAGTGCCAACATATTTTTAGATTCATTAATTGACATATGATGTTTATAGTTTAACCATTACTTTTACTCACCATTTTTAACCAACATTCCATGCATATTTTTTTGCGCGTTATAACGAACGTAGGATGATATGTATCTTGTACTTCCATTTTAGAATCCGTGCGCCGCGTTTTACATATATTGCACGCAAAATTTAACGTTTCATAAAGCTCTTTTATTCCATTAACTGTTCTTGCTGTATACGAAGATTCGTAATATGGATTCATATTTATTATATATATAATAACTTCAAACATATGTTTTACATTATCATTTTTATAAAATATTTATATATAGTATAAAATGTCGAGTGGATGCGTATTTAGAAACTTATTTACTTGTGAGAAAAAGTGTGATAGTTTAGAAGCCAGAAAAGCTTTGTTGCAAGAGTTTATAACAAAAGGCTATCAAGCAGTTGTGATATATGTGGATAACGATGGAAAAACAACAGAAGATAAACATGTAATTGTTTTTCAATTATCAGAAAACCAAACGGATAAGGACATGATAAGAGTTCATGGTAATGCTACAATTCTAAATGGAGAAGATACTCCCATTAAAGCTTCTTGGGTTGGCCATTATTTAGCAAAAAAGAATGGATATAAAATGAAATTAAGTGGAGATAATATTGAAAAAGATTTTTATTTATATTGTGATGGAAATGAAACAATAAATTTTTTGATTAAGAAATCTGATCATAAAGGTACTCAGCATGGTCATGGGGTATTGTTAGGCAAATGTTATTGTGGCCATGCCGGCACTAATTATCCTCAATGTATGCAGGCTCAAGGTTGTAGTTAATCATTATTTTATTTATCAATCGTTTTCCACTTGCTAATGGATTTCAAAATAACTGTTGGCTCATTTTTATTGTAAATGGCTATTTTTCCCAACCATGTGCCGAACAATATCCATTCATTTTCATATTGTTCAAAACGTTCATTTCCGTCGTCAAATACATTTATCATAAGAACTTGTGATTCATTGGGCGGAACAAAAGTCCATGTATTGTCTTGTAATTTTGATTGAAGAGACATTATCTTATCTTATATTATATTATTACAAAACATATAATATGATAATTCATTTTTTATTTTTATTTTTAACTTAAATTTTATTTATATATAAATAAATACATGTTTTACTTAAAAGGTATTCCAATACATTTTCGTAAATTAGAGCCCAATGATGTAAAGAACTCATATTATAATTTAACGAGCTTATTATCAGAATCGAATATTAAGATGATAAACGATTTATCACCAGACGAATTATTTATGAAATTAAACCAAGATCATTATATTTTTGTCATTGTTGATTTAAATAGCAATTTTATTCTTGGAACAGCAACGATAGATGTATTAAACAAGGGATCATTATGCAGTGTATGTATTATTAAAGAAATCAACATGATTAAAGATTGTGAAAAAACCGGAGTGTTATATGACAACTTCTTGGATTTTTTAAAAGAGTATAGTCGATTTACAGAAAAGTGTGTAAAATTCATTATTAATGACTAAAAATGGGTTCTAATAAATATATAATTTAGCATATATATTAATTTCGCAACTAATCATATATAATGTTGGCTATATTATTGCTATTTATTGCATGGACCGCGAACATTTCTCAAGGAATCGAAACAATAAAATTAAACACAACCAATAATATTATATTACGAGGAGTAATTAATACTGAATCTGCGAGTAAATTCATATATGATCTTAATATGATGTCTGAAAAAAACAAAACAT
>Ga0233412_10000228_pt1 | contig 33432 bp, 45 predicted proteins | sample Na_anoxic_4_MG_FD_180667 | JGI IMG/M metagenome (GOLD analysis project Ga0233412, IMG submission 180667) | Seawater microbial communities from Saanich Inlet, British Columbia, Canada - Na_anoxic_4_MG | ecosystem: Environmental > Aquatic > Marine > Inlet | place: Canada: British Columbia... | reverse complement strand
GTCACGTTGTAAGTTGGTATGATTTAGGTAACCCTAGATCATGGGCTATTTACTTATCAGTTGCAATTGAGATATTTGCAGTAGCTTCAGTATCCGCCGCCTCAATTAAAATGAGTAGGGGATCAATATGGTTCTTATTCGGGTTAGTTACAGCAATTCAAGTAATTGGTAACATATTCTATGAGTTTAAAGATATTAATCCCGTAGGCGAAGGCTTTGTATCCTGGGTGCAGCTTATTGAACCGATATTCATGGATTGGGATGTATTAGATCATAGGAGATTTCTAGCAACTATTCAAGGAGGAACTTTACCTCTTATGTCATTAACTGCACTTCACTTCTATATTAAATTTAACGATTCAAGGAATGATATTCCAGAAGATGAGGATCCAATAGTTAAAACAATTGAAAAAGAATTCGATGAAGAACATGCATTAGATCAAGTAATGAACAATATGGTAAATGACTTAGAAGATATCGAAATTCAAGAAATAGTGGACAAGGAAGTATCCAATGATATTGAATCAGAAGCAATAAAGGAATTTATTGAAGAATATAAAGAGGAGCAAAAAGTATCTCCTAATAAAAATACACCGAGCGGATTAACCGCAAGCGGAACTGGACTTCCAGTAGGCAAAATTAGACCCAATAAAGGAAATGAGGCAACCCTTAGCTTAATTAAAAAAGGAATAAATCCTAACACGGGTCAAATGTATAAAAATAACACCAACGATAATGGCGATAGCAAAACTTAATGAAATATGCGACGATTCATCTTCATCACAGGACATATTACAATTATTCGACGATAAGTGCTTTAAAGTAATATCTGGAGTAGATACCGGAGCCGAATTCTGCTTAGGCGATTTTGCGTTTCCTGTTGACGGAGAACAATGTATTTCATTATCTGCTGAGATGGCAGGCGGAGAAATTACACTATTCGATAATGAAATATTAACGATAGGATCTCCCGTTACTGATCTTATTCAGAATAAAATATATGTGAGAGGAATTCTCCTTAAAGTTACATATCCAGTAAACGATGATAACGGAGAAGAGATTGATATAGTTGACAAATCAGTCGAGCTTTGGATAGAAGATGCTGAAACATTGACGTATAAAAAATACAATTTGTATAATTTATTTGCGATGTTTACTAATCCTAAATCAAATGACCCAACTGATCTAATAAATAGAATAAAGATAGTTAACCCAAACTCATTGTTTAATGTTAAAGTTTCGGGATTAATTATCCATGGAAAAGTAAAATAATTTTTAACAAACATGCATAACAGTAGCGCAACAGAAATCATAGCATTACACAACGCAGATTCTGCAAGTCCAGAATTATCGTATAAACCTGTTTATATTGTAACCGATAAGAGAGTGAAAGATCCTACTCTTACTACAATGAAGTATCTTCAAGTAGGTGGACCTTTAGAAAGTGATAGAATTGGTAATACGGTAGGAGCAATCTATAAAATAGAATTTGCAGATCTTAGTAACCTAAGTGCAACTCACATTAAAGTATGGGCGATACATAACACTGACGCATCAGCTGTAGTATATCCAGTATCATATCTAGATGGAGTAACATTAGATCTTATTCTTTGGAAATTTGAATTTGCTAGTGATTTAGCAGGAACTCCGGTAGCAGCTGGAGGAACTTATTCAATAATGGGACATAGAACTAATCAACAGCCATTAGGAATCGGATAAAATGAGTAAAGTTAACGAAAATAACGGAAGCGCAATGGGTGCGTTTCAACATCGTGATACTCTAAGGGGACTTCCGTGGGGAGGAGCTAAGGGTGATTTCAACTTTGTTATGGGTAGAAGTCAATTCACTCCGGGTATTTCTATTAAATTACTTCCACTAAGCGATATGTCACATAAAGGCGGAGACGCCGGCATTAGTGAATTTGACTACAATGTAAATATCATAAAGCAATACTATAAACCTGGAGATAGAGTTCGTGGAATTCTAGTTAATTCTCAACTTAATAAAGATAATGGTAGAACTGTTATTGGAAAACTTACTAAAGTTGAAATTAATAGAAGAGATCATACTATAAAAATCTATATCCATAATCCAGAAACGCTAGAAGAGCAAGAAATATACGTTGATACAATGGAACGTATATTTGAATCTAAATACCGAGCAATGAACTTCTCTGAGTTCTTGGGATCATAATCAATAAATAATATTAATAGAATGCCTCAGTTTTAAAACTAGAGGCATCATTCTTTATATAAGATATAAAATAACGTTTATTTATGAGCGATGAATCACAAGAAGAAGATCAAATAACTAAACTGGATGCAATGGACGCAGAACATGGTGTCAACATAAGCAGTGAAGTTGTTGTAGAAAAGGAGGAACCTATTAAGAGCTTAGGAAAAGCTAGGAGCTATGAGCAGGTAAATATGTCTGCTGCTGAGGAATCGCCTTGGAAATTACTTAATTTAGATGTACTTCCATCAAATGGAATGTTTTATCCTGAAGGAGTCGAATTATTAATTAGATCAGCTAAGACTAAGGAAATTAGACATTGGTCTACCATGGATGAACATGATCCAATTGATGTTAGAGAAAAAATCAACTTCGTTTTAAATGCATGCACTAAATTTAAAGTAAGAGGAAATCCGGCACCTTTAAATTTCAATGATTATTCTGAGGTTGATAAGTATCATATTCTATTTAGAATATATGAACTTACTTTTCCAAATCAGGAGAATAAATTAATGGCAAACCTTAGATGTGATAACTCTAAATGTAAGCATGTTAATAGAATTAAAGTAACAAGTCAGAATTTATTAGGATTTGATATACCTGACGAATTACAGAAGTACTATCATCCTGATGAAAAGTGTTTCGTTATTAATTCTGAGAAATTAGGAGAAACTCTTAAATTATATCTACCATCTTCAGGTATTACAAATAAATTTAGACAGAAAAAGAAAGCTGAGCTAAATAGTGGATCTGACGTTGATAAATCATTCTACGATACATACCCGTATCTAGTTACAGATTGGAGAGGAATCAGAAATGAATCATTTGCACATTTTAAAATGGAATCAATGGGATGGGGAGATAGAAAATTCGCAATTCTGTATAAAATAACAGAAGCGCTAAAGGCCGCATCCGTAAACCGTGCAACTGGAGTATGTGAAAAATGTAAGACAAGACTGGAGAGCTCAATTTTTTTGGGAGGAAGCTTCACTGTCAAAGATATTTTCATTATTTCAGCTGGACTTGATGAACTTATTTGAGCTTAATGCTCGATTAGCGGTGAAGCTTAACCAAAGCTTCGACACACTTTACGAATTAGAATACCTAGAATACTCATTACTGCTTAATATTATTAATAAGGATATTGAAGAGGCGAACAATGGAATGACAGATATTGATCAGATACCGGATACCACTACTAGCCCGTCTGTAAATCTACCTTCTCACTTAAAAATCTAATAAATAATAAAAAGATTCAGTTACGTGAGTGAAATATTAAGTGCATACGATTCAAAGTTTAATGAGAAAGCAGATAAGTATATTGCTAGGGCCCAGGACCATCTTATTAAAAAGCAAGCTGAGCTTGCCGAGTGGGAAGAACTATATCCGTTCCTATTGGCTGAATTCACAATGCTTTCAGAAGAGAAAAACTTTACTGCTGTGTTTCCTGCAGGAGGTGGAGCAGTTGGAGTAACATCGTTAAACCAAAAAGATAGTCCTGAATATCAGGACTTAATAGGATTCGATGATGACCTTGATAAAAAATTAAAACGGCTAATAAGGTTAAGTGACTCAATTGAAGATGTAGCGAGTGCAGAAAATAGCGTCGCTAGTGAAAAGGATAAAAAAACAAAGGGTTCTGAATATCTTCTTAATAGAATTAGGGGATTGTTTACAGGTGAAAATGATAAAAACTGGAAACAATTTCTAAAATTTCCAACTGAGCTTCAAGGTATACTTGGTTCGAGTGGTATGAACCGTGATGATATTTACAATGAAGCTCCACGTCAAGTAGTTAATTCTTCTGAATTCATAGCAGCATTAACTGAAGCTGGACCAAATGGGAAAGTTGAAGAGGAAACTGCTCCAATCAACGATACGGAAACTGCTCCAATTAACGAGGAAGCAGCTCCAATTAATGAAGTAGAAGAAACAGAATCACAAGACGGATCTGAAGATGGACCAATAAATGAAGGAGACGGCACAGTAGGCATTGAAACTGAAACATCTAGCGTTGAATCGGCCACTCCTGCACTTGAAAAAGAAGAAACTCCTAAATCTGACGGCACAGTAGTTCCAGCAGATGTAAGTGAACAATCTGATAATTTTACTGAAGTAGTTCCGCCAGCTCCAATTAATGAACCTGCAGATAAATCTACTTTTGATACTAATAGCGACGGTGTTATTAATATAAATGAATATACAGATGTAGCAAAACAAGGAGATGTATTTAATGATATTGTAGAGAATTCAATAAATGAAGTAAGTAATATTACAAATCAAAATGAGGTTGCACAGGAAAAATTAGATACTACCGAAGCTGAATATACCGCAGGTACTATCAATGATGAAAGTGGAGAGGTTATTAATGAAGAACCTACATCTACTGACCTCGCTCAAAATATAGAAGGAGATATTACCGTAATAAATGAAACAGTTGAATCTTCTAATTCTGTAATTAATGAAACAGTTGAATCTTCTAATTCTGTAATTAATGAAATAGGAGATAGAGATGACCTCGCTGGACCTAATGTTGCGACTAGTGATGACATTCCTCCTGTTACTGGAATAAATGACACACCTCAAGATAAAAATGTAAATATCGCAAATAATATAGCAGGAAGCTCATTTACACAAGACGATATAAGTGCAACTTTGGATTTTTTAAGAAAGGGGAACGCGAAACCAACTTCAATCAGTGAAGAAGATAATAGTGTAATAAATGAAATTGACGAAAGTTCAGAATCTAGTATTAACAATGTGGATGGATCTGTAGTAAATGAAAGTGATAATAGTGTAATAAATGAAATTGACGAAAGTTCAGAATCAATTAAATCATCGCTAAACGTAGATAAATCACCTAAGTTTCTAGAAGGAGCAAAAAATAAGATTAAGGATAAAATAGGAAATGCAATTGAGGTTACAAAATCTAAATTAGGAATAGATAAAAAAATAGCTCCTATTAATACCCCAGATTCACCTGAAGAAGATGATGTTAAATTAACAGAAGTTGAACCTATTAAAGCGGATACCCCTGTGGAATCTAAACCTGAAGCACCGTCTTCGGTATCTAATACTGATACATCAAACACGTCAACTCAGGTATCGCCAACTAATATAGACATGTCGGAAGTAGTTGCTAGACTTAGAAAGATAGAAAATGCGTTAGCTGGTCCACTCGATGTTAAAATTATAGATTAATATGAATATTACAACAGAAGATAAGAATAAATTAAAGAGTATAACAGAATCATACGGAGAGGTATATGATAAAATAAATTTTCTTGAAGTTGAAATGGAAAATATAATAAACAAGAAAAACCAAGTAAGTGATGAACTTAAATATTTAAGAGAATCTGAGATATCCCTAATAAATAAAATAGAGAGCGAGACAGGTGAAAAGTTAACCCACGCCCTTCTAAAGAAAATAATAAACTCATAATTGTTAGAAAAACTAAAGCAGATCAATCTAAACACAATCCTAATGATTGTGATCATAGTAGTTGTCATTCTATTATTACGACAATGTAATAGTACATCTAACTTAGGTAGCGAAGTTGCGATTATTAACATGAATCAGGCTGCATTATTAGACAGTGTAACTACATATGAGAAGAAGAACGGATCTCTAGTTCACGAGAAGAGCGCCTTGATTGCATCTAAGAAGGAATTAAAGGATATTAATAAAGAACTATATGATGAAGTAAAGTACCTTAAGGACAACCCTAAAATTGTTTATTTAATTAAGACTAGAATAGTACACGATACAATTGAGGTTGAAACATTTGTTACTAAAATAGATTCTAATACTTTTAAATTAGATTGGGAATATGATTCAACGTTCAGTGTAGGTAATTATCAGAAAATGGCAGGGACCACCGTGTTTGATTTTGATAATGGAACTGTATCTAACGCACTCACAAGTATCAATACAAATACATTTGGGTTAAAGTTAACAACTGGACTTAAGGAAGGTAAAGATAATTACGAAATATTCATAACATCGGATTATCCAGGATTTATCGCAACTGATATACAAGGAGCAATTATAGATAAGAAAATGGTTCAATCAAATGAAAGTGCAGTTGTAATAGGCCCATCAATAGGATATGGTATTGTGTTTGGAGGAGGAACTGTAAGTTATGGAGTTACCGTAGGATTCAATGTAACTTATAATTTAAATAAGCCTATCAAAAAATTATTCAGCCCTTTCGGGTTATAAAAAGTATAAAACATAATGACACAAAGTAGATTTATAAGTTTAACTCAATATTGTTTAGTTGAATATATGTTCGAACCATTAGGTTCAAGCAATTTCCTAAGTGAAGATGTGGTTTTACTATCAAATACAACCGCAGAAACTGCTCAAATATTTAACACAGACAGTTCATACTCGTCTACTAAAAACATTAAGGATCTAACAGTAGTCCCTATTGGAAATAATAAGGTAGCGTATATTGATTCTGAAAAGATTCCAAATTATATTGATTTTGATGATGCAATAACCGAGACTCCTATTAACGGATATAATGTAGTATATGATCAAGTAAGATTTCACTTTATTGCGGGATTTGATTTTGAAGGATTTGAAGCAATACTTTTGAGTATTAGACAAAAACAAAACAACGGTGAGAATTTCTTATTCGCAAACATACTACTTGCTCCTGAAACTATTGCCGAGCTAATTACATTTAATTCTAAACCTTTATTCTTATCCGATTCACTATATGATAGATACGTAGATATCAAGGTTCCATCAATTAAGAATATTAATGAAGAGTATAATACTGCATTAAATCAATCTACGACGTTTGCTGCCAACATTACTCCGAACGGAACTGGAGGATCTACTGGATTTATAACCAACTCTCCTATATATATTAATTTATCTGAATGTGCCACGCGAGAAAAACTATCAACTAATGTTAACGTTAAATACGATGTATTTACTATTTCAGATAATCATGAAGCTTCAGTATCTCAAACTAACGAATTTGATACAGTTGGCACGTATATCAACGAAGCAACAGATGGAGATTTTATAGAATATTACTTAACATATAACGCAGGATTTCCTGAAGAATTAATATCAATACTTAATAAACGAAATCCAAGCAATGATTGGATAATTATCCACCAACTTAGTATATTTGAACAAATCGGAAGCTCATTCGTTAATACAACTAGGCAAATTATATTTCAAGAAGATAACTGGGATGAACCGTTAGTATTTAGACCAATTCTTAAGAATGCAGGTACCGCCGTTAGTATGTCGATTGATCTTTTAAGCCGACTAACTAATAGACTAAACGGAGAACAAATAATTAGAGAAGCATCGTTCAACTTGTTATCTCCAAAGAAATACGGAAAAAAATTAACAACTATTCCACTGTCAGATGAGCCTCAATCTCAAGTGGTATACAATAAGATAATTAAAAAGAACTTCGAAGCAACTAATTTATTCATTGAGCCTACCTTTGCTCCAGGGTTTGAAGGAGAAGTAGAATCTAAAAAAACTACAGTTAGTTCAGTTGAATACGTTCCTGTATTCTTCAGTAATAATAATATATCAATTTCAAATGGAAGTGGAAGTGTTAAACTTAAGGATCAAGCAGATGAAGTAATATTTGGACCCGGAGATCTTAGATTCATAATGTCGCCATTTGATAATGCGATAAAACTTAAAATGTTTAACATCGTAGGTAAGAAAGCAATACCGCTAGATCTTAACCTAAATAAAGCTAAATTTAGATTAGTATTTGAATTAGACGGAGGCAAAGTAAAGGTAGATAGTTCAAATAGTGATAAGCTTGAAAACTATTCAACAGGAGAGTTGTTATTCAACGTTAATAAGAATGATAGTGAAAATATAATGTCGTCATCAAATAGAACAGTATACATAACTTCAGTTTCTCAATTAGGAGATGAAACGTTAATGTACACTGGAGAATGGAGAAAGCCTGCACAACAGGCAGATGTTGATGCGGCAGTTGAAGCAGCTACGATTGAAGGTGATGAAAGAGAAAATAGAGATGCTGCAATCTCTGCCCTCGAAGCTAAAATTGCTAAATTATCATTAGATGCTGACAAAAAGAAATTCAATTTATCTAGAAATTCTGTAATTAAGAAGAAGGCCTCGCCTTCTGTTGTAAATAGAATTGGAATGCCTAGTCCTAAGAAAATTAAAACTAGCGTATCGAATGCAGGTAAGAAATCTAAGAATCCGACGGTCTTCTCTAATTTAGCTAAAAAGATAAAAAGGAACTGATAAATAATAAAAAATAATTTGCACTGAAATGAAGGATTTCGTAAACGGCGTATTACTTGAATTAAAGAATGATTCTAAACTAAACGAGAACACTCTAATAAAGTTAGTTATCGAATCGACAACTAAATCGATTATAAGTAATGAAAGCTATGATAACATATATGTTCAACTAAAAGAATCTCTTAATGGGGTCAATGAACACTTAAACAATAATAAAATTAAAAATATGCTTTCTCAATTTTCGAAGAAAGATAGAACGGTAGACTCAGTTCTTTACGAAATGAGTAAAGTAGGAGATTTAACTAGCAAGTTAGGGCTTATTAGAGAATCAAATGCTTATTCAAATCCAATTATTAAATCTCAAGTAGATACGTTCGCTTCACAGATTTCTAATGGCACCTCTGAATTTCAATTATATCCTTCTTTTATAAATGAATTTAGTAAGCACGTTCATGAGAGCTCAGTTAAAACTGTAGTTGATCAAATAAATTCAATATTAGAGAATAAAGCTTCTGACTTTGAGGTTTTGAACACTATCCAACTTATGGAAAATGTTAAATCTCCAATATATGATGATATCGCTAATTCGTTAAAGAAATCACTTGCTGAAAACAAATACAGCTCTGATATTATTAACTTAAGACACGGTGAATCTCAATTACCACTAGTTGCTAATCTAGTAAACAACCTAAAAATTACAGAATCTAAAAAGGATTCAGGATTTACATTAGGAGGCGGAAACGTTGATACTAGAATTACTAATTTAATTGCACCATCTCAAAAACTTAAAAATGGAATATTAACCTATGCAGATAATAGATTCATTAAGATTTCAGAATCTACTAAACTTAGTGGTAATGAAAGTGAAGTTCATATTAACGAAGGATTTACAATCGCTACTATGGATCCTGATTTCGTTGCCAGTAAATTTCCAAAGTTATTTCAACTAGCAGAATCTTTTGCTTCACTTGGATTTAAACAGGCTGCAAATAGAGAAGGAGTAGAAAGTAACGCGATTAGAAACTTTAAAATTGGATTAAACACTAACGAGTCTAACGGACTTGATATTTACCTAAATGACGTTAAGATTGATGGATTAGATTCTATTAATTTAACTGAAGCTTTAGCAATGGAAACTCCAGCTGTTAGGACAAGAGTAGAATATGTTTTTGAAAATATTAATAAAATTTACGCATTTGAATTTATTAAGAATATATCAAATGACCGACTTATTTCCGAAGCAACAGTTTTGGAATTAAATGGAGATTACATTATATGCGATAAACCTAACTCAGCACAAAGAACATGGGGTAAGGTTGATGAACATCAAATGTTTGATTTTTTCAACGATAAATTTCAGTATGATATTAGTTCAGTATTTGCAACTAAGATTGATGAGTCTATCGAGAAAAAGAGAAAAATGGAAGCAGCTAAATCTGCAATATTAGAGAATGTTGCTAAATTAGAAGGTTCTATTGCTAAACTTGACGAGACTATCGGTTCTGGATCAGTTGATGCATCTGATATAGCTTCATTAGAGAAATTAAAAACTTCTATTGAAGAATCAGTTTCTACACTAAAAGAAGAATATATCACAATTGATTTAGCTAAAGGAGAAATCGCTCCTACTGTTAATGAAAAGAAAAAAATGAATGATGGACTTAAGGCTTATTTGGCTAAGAAAGGAGCTAAGGCCGGATCTAATCCAAAGGATAAGAAAGTAGTTGCAGACAAAGCTGAGAAAGACGCAATCGGAACTACTTCAACTCAGAAAACAGTTGCAGACAAAGCTGAGAAAGACGCAATCGGAACTACTTCAACTCAGAAAACAGTAGAAGATAAGGAATCTGGTAAATTAGACGAAGGAGTTACTGCCGAATCTAATCTAGCTTCTCAGTATCTTAGATCATAATTCTTTTACACATAATTAATTTAAAAGCGAACTTTTTAGTTCGCTTTTTTATTTTCCAATAAAACGTAGTATATTAACTTAGTATAAAATATAACTATGGATAAATCAATTTTAAAACTAGCAGATGATATCGTAAATAATCGATCTGAAGAAGCAGAGAGAAATTACGGACCATTCTCAGAGGGTATGGATAGAGCAGCAATGATATTCCAAGGAATGACAGGTCATAAAGTAGATGGCGCTGATATGTTCAAAGCATTAATTTCACTTAAATTCTCAAGAGAATCTTACAATCATAAACAAGATAACTTATTAGACGCATTAGCATATATCCAAGGATTGGAGAATTATATAAATGAAAAAGATAAGAAGTAATTAGTATAATATTATTATGAAGAAAATAGCGTTAACATCAGTATTTGCAAATCTTACGTATAACGATAAGAACCATAGAGGACTAGAAGCAATGTTCATCAAGAAAATGATGGAAGAAAAAGGAGCTCAAGTTGATTGTGTAGGTTATAAGAATAGAAACATGAAGGATCTTGATTTCTATCATAACTATACAGACAATGATTTCTCAGAATACGGAGCAGTTATCGTTCAATTATCTACGCCTAATTTCTTCGGAGGAGTTATGGGAGAACATTGTGAAACTATTTGTAATAACCTTGCAAAGTTTAAAGGAAAGATTTATTTCCTTATTAATGATCCACGAATTCCACCAATGAATTACGCAAAGACTATATCTGAACGATTTGATATATGTAATGAATCTGTTGAACTTTGGGATAATATTATTGAGAATGCGACGTACTTATTTGCTGGAAAGAATATAGAGCAATTTCTAGGATACGAACCTAAAAACCATCAACAGGTAGATTGGTTCACTTATATCTTTAAGGAACGATTTACTAACTCGGAACAATTTGACATATTTGCACCTGCCGACGAAACACTTGAAAAAGAATTCGATCTCGTATATTTTGGAGATAAAAGAGGATCCTTTAGAGAAAATCAATTAAGAAAGTATTTCCCATCAGATACAAACAATCTAAAAATTGGATATAAGTCTGATAAGGTACCAGGAGAATTCATGAAGAAGTTAAAGCACGAAGACCTAATGGCGCAATTGGATAAAGTAAAAGTCTCATTTATTACCGGAGACGAAGAACACCTAGACAACGTAACAACATACAGGTTCTATGAAACCCTTGCGTCTAATTGTCTTGCTGCTATTCAGATAGAATATGATCCCGAGAAGAAGTTAATTAAGGATCCAGTTCTTAAGGATTTATTATACGTATCAAATCAAAACGATGTTAAACGTTTAATTGAAGCATACTCTCCTGACTTAATTAATAGACAGAGAAGGGAATTGCAACGAATTTTTAATCTTGAGTTGGTGTAAAAATATTAAAAAAATGTTTAAATTTAATAGAATACAGTTTTTAGAGCAAATTGCTTTTTTTATATTAGGAGCTATAGTTGCATTATTGGTAAGTTTTGCCGATCAGCCTGTAATGATGGAGTACAATAATGGATTGGGTTTTGTCTGCAATGGTGTTAATCCATTAAGCAGTAAAATAGTTACAGAAAAAACATCAAATATTGAATTTAATAATAACTTTACATTAACCAAAAAAGATGAACATGATGAAATGCCTTTTTAATCCGATTCCCGGAATAATATTCAGCACTAACAAAGGAAATTACAAAATAATCAATAGGTGGTTGCCTGATGATACATTAGATTTTACAAATATTGAAACAGGCGAGGGTAAATCTTGCTCTGTTGAGTATTTCAATGAGATGCAAGAGATAGGAAATATTGAGATTGTTGAATTATAACATGATAAAGCTAAAATTATGTTTATGAGTGAAACGAATAAATTAAATTTAGGTAGTGTTATGATTTCGTCTTGTGTTTGCTTACCAAGACCATTTTCTGAATCAGAAAAAATTAAAAACAAGTGTGAAACTTGTAAAAAACCTATAAAGATAAAGAATGAATCATAACGTAATAATGTATATTTTGTAACAGTAACTAAATAGTATATCGTTACTTTAGTTCTTTAAAATATGGGGATGACATGGCTTTGACATTATTCGAGAAGCTTTAGATTCAGCAACGGGTGATGACCTACATCAATCTTAGCCGACAACGCTGAGTACGCAATGGCTGCCTAATAGGTAAGTAGTGCACATCATGTAACTGAGTATACTTGTAGGTTGATTAGATGTAAAAGGAAGTAACAGTTTAGTTAGTATTTCTATTTCTCACGCGTGAAATTGAAAACCTGAAGATTAGTTATGAGTAAACCGAACAGTAATAAGGGAACTCTCTATTTTGGAATTGTTAGAAAACGATTATCCTATGCTGTAATAAAATCTATTGTCGATGTTTAATGGACGAGGGTTCGAGTCCCTCCGTCTCCACACGGTTTGATTGAATGATCAAATAAGATTAGTGGGTTACAGCTAATCAGGAAAGGTGAAAGTCCTTTATTCATATTGGTGGATGGGATACACGGTCCTTGAGTTGGTACCAACTCAAGGATTACTCTTAATAATACGTAACGCTAAACATTGGCGAACAGAATATAGAGCAAAGCGGTTCGAATCCGTAATATGAACCAACTATAAAGCAACTCACATTTAAAAGACCTTCCTTGATCAGTAGGTCTTTTTTGTTTATAAAGTTGAATAAATAATAAAAAACTATAGCACATGCGCCACATAAAACCGTATGGAGATAATAGCCAATCCTTTGGAATAACTAGAACTCTTAACTACGATGATCTAATAATGAATGAGTCTGCTATATTAAGCAGAATAGAGTCACTTATTCCAGAAAATGTTAGATTTGAGTTAGAAATTAAATTACTGTTAGAACAAGGATTTAGAGGAGTTGATAACTTTAATAGAAATTTATTACAAGGAAAGAATATATTACTTGAACAAGTGTCTGATATGTTCTCATCAATCCAGATGGATGAAATCACTACGTCTTATAAATCAATTGTAGACGAACTTAAATCTCCTAGATTAAACGAGGATGAATCAATTGAGAAGGTAGATCCGTCATCAGCTGATATTATAACTGACCCAAAGAAAGAAGCCTCATTGTTAGACGCAAATGTGTTAAAGAATATAGAATCAACAACCGATGTTCCTAAAGCAAAAGAAAATGCCGGCGGAATTCTAGGAATTCTTAAAAATCTAGCACTCTCATTAACTGAAGGTGGAGAACCTATAGGAATTATACACTTGATATTAGATATTATTGGATTAGTAGGAGATGGTATATTCGTCGTCACTGGAGTCCCAGTTGGACTTATTGCAGATATTCTTAACGGAGTTATATACTTAATTAGAGGAGCATCTGAAAGATCTGATGGAAAAGGAGGAGGAGATAAATTCTTACTAGCACTTGTATCATTTATTGCTGCGGCTATCCCATTTGGTGGAGATATCATGAAGGCTGTATTTAAAGGAACTAAAGCAGGTAGAGGTATTTTGGAAATATCTACACACTATGCTTCACCCGTTGTTAAGCGTGGATCTAAATATACATTAGGAACAGCAAAGATAACACCAGAGGCAGTTAACACTATTGCTAAAGCTGGACCTGAAACAATTAGTGGACTTGACAAAATAGCAAAATCGGCTGGCAAAGCAGTTCCACTTGTTGGTAACTTACTAGCTAAGTTCTTTAAAGGATTTTTAGCAAAAGTTACAGGATGGATGCCGCTCATTGGGAAACCATTAAAGAAATTCTTTGATTCAATTGGAAATATGTTTGAAACCTTTGAAAAGGGATCAGCTAAATTCGCAGCTGATGTACCTAAATTAATTGACATGGGACATATTAAAAATATGGATGATTTCTTTGCCGCCGCTGGACAAAGAGGTAGAAAGATAGTTACTCATGGAGACGAACTTAGAGTTCTTAATTCAAAGGGAGTAGTTATGTCATCGATGCCTGCTGTGCTATTAAAGTCAGGAGGAAACGTCACGGCTAGGTACGGAGATAATATGGCTAAATTCTTACAAGACGCATATGGTGGTACGGTGGGTAAGAAAGAAGTTGGCAATTTCGTCAAACAAAATAAACTTAACCTAGCTGACTTTTATAAGGGAATTGCACTTAACACTGAGCATGCAAGTAAAGCATATGAAGTAGCCCATCGAATAGGTGAAAGTGTATTTAGAATAAAGGGATATATGCCTTTATTTATTGGAAAGCAAATTATAAAGTTTGCAGATTCGTTTGGAGATCAATTATTATCAGATGGAGAGGTTAAAGCTATAGGATTAAAGTCGATACAACAGACTGTACAGTATGCAATTAATAAATATTTAAAGGATAATCCTGATGCATCTTATGTTGCTCCGATCTTGGGTGATAGGGATAAGAAATCAGGTAAAGTAATTAATGATACTTTACAGAAAAATGCAACTCACTTTGGATTACCAGATATTGGAGTAGTTGCCCACGCTTGGAATAACAGAAAAGATTCAGTTCCACCAGAAGTAGAGGAATTCTATAATATGGCATATGGTAAAGAAAAGATCGAGATTATCAGGAATATGGAAAACCGATTACAAAAAGGAATGGGAATGGATAAGACCAATAGCAGAGTATCTGAAAGTATATCACTTAAGCATATAACACCCTTCAGTAAATTTATTAGATAATAAAAAAGCCAGCTAAAAGCTGGCTTTATCATTTATATTAGTTACCTATTATTTCTTCTTCGTAAGTTTACCATACATAAGATCGATCTTTGGGTGTTCTCCAATATTTTCTCCAGTACAAGCTGACCACCATGTTGTGGCGATATCTTCAAGATTTCCTCCTAATTCATCTACTAGTATAGAATGTATTGTTCTACTTTCAGTTTCTAGATCGGCAAATGCAGTTTGTACTTTCTTAGCTGACCCAGGAGTAAGTGATGTAATAATAAGAGCAATTGCTAGCTCTTCTTTATTTGTAGTATTTCCCCATATCCCAGTACCTTCGCTTAATTCCCATATCATATTTGCTAAATTATCTTCACTTTTACCTACTAGATCCTCTAAGTATGCATTTGGGTCGGCAGTCATTGTATCGTACCATCCCATTACTTCTCCGGCAATTTCAAGTCCGTTACCATCGCCACTTACATCTCCATCTGCAACTACTGCTCCTGCTCCTGCTGCTAATTTAACAGCAGTAGTTGGAACTAGTTTAGCAAGAGAATTTGCTCCTAGTCCTCCAGCACGGCCTGCGTTCGCTACTAGATTTACAACATCAATTGCATATGGAGTTTTTGAACCTTTATCTATTAATTGAATTACTTTACCACTGTTTTTAAATCCATGAACAGTTGACGTAACTAAGACATTGCTCTTGTTCATATATGTTATAACCTTTCCTTTTGCAAATATTTTTTGAAATCTAGCTATTTGTACTGCAGGTTTAAGTCCTTGAAATGCCATTCTAAGTTTATTAATAATTCCCGTGGCCGATCCAAGTTTAGATGTTGTATGTACAAGTTTAGCTCCTGCTCCCACTCCCTTAAGAGATGCGCTTGCGAATGTTCCCATTCCTAATGTAGCTGCAGTTATTCCAATGTCTAATAGAATTGCACCGAGGTTAGTTCCTCTCTCCCAACTTGGATCAACTTTTTGTCTAAACATATTAAGTATTGCAGCTTCTGCTCTACCTGAATATTCAGTTTCTAGGAATTCAACTAAGCTTTCTCCTTTAGATTCACTAAACGTCTTGCTTAATTTGTTAAAGTATACTACTGGATCTATTGATCTTTCTCCGGCTATTTTACATAAAGCTCCAGCTATTCCCATTAAATCGTCATCTTGGGTTCCTGCATCTCCTGCATCTCCTGCTCCGACTAATGCGCCGATTGCATTTCCAACTGCTCCTAGTGCTCCTCCACCTTGGCCTGATCTCCATAGCAATTCTGCTGCTCGTTGGAAATCAACGCCGTCGTACATATGATCTTCATTCATCACCCACATATAAAACTTAGGTGATTTATCATCAGACTTATCTACTCTTACGTGAATAATATCTTTTTCCATAATTCCGAATTTCTTACCGGATATTTGAAGTTCAGTTGATGTTGTAGTTTCGCCATCATCTAAATCTAAGAATAAGTCACTTAACTTTTCTAAGAATGAGTCATTCTCAAGATACTGCCTAAGTCGTTCTTTCATGTCATCTGAAATAACAGCAACTTGCTCGTTAATTCTATGATCTGCGTATCTATTATATAAATCGTTACTTTGCATATCTATTAGTTCTTTTATTTTATATCCTTAATCTTTACTACGTTACCTATCCCACATTTTCTTAGTTCTTCCAACTGTTCCGGCCGTTCCAACTGTTCCAGCATCTGCGGTTTCTTCCCCTTCGTCTTCCACTTCAGACGGAAATATTTTATCCTCTGTTCCGTTATAATATAACATGTTCTTAAGATTTTCGCCGTTTAATTCGCTTGATCCATACTTGTCCTTATATTCACTGATTATCTTATTTAAATAATCATCATCGGTAAACATTCTAGTAAAGAATTTCTTGTCAGTTGGGTCTAATATCTCAGTATCAGTATATAGTGGTTCAGTGCTTGTAGTTCCGCTGTTATCCTCATCTGTAATCCATATCGGTATATTAACTTTCCAGGAAACTGTTCCACTTGGTTTTCTACCTCCGGATATAACGTTACAATCAATTGCTCCTTCGTTTTCTGTAAATTGACATAAGTATAATTTCTCATTTGATCTCATCTTATATCTGAACCTATCACCTGCCTGTCTGATAGTAATTGCAGTTCCTTCACCGTCACCTGTTTCTAAATTAATTGCATCGGTTGGATTCTCCGCAGTATCATCGGTTTTTACTTTTCCCTCCGTGTCCGTTATTACCCCTTTTATCTCGTCTCCCTTAGCATTCGATAATTGAGCGGTTGAAATAAATTCAGTATTAGGATCTAATCCTGCGATCAATGTTCTGTCTGTAACTGTAAACTGATATTTCTGAGTTCTAGATGTGTCCTTTAGTATTTTATAAACTAATACTTTTTTACCAAAGAAAGCTGTATCCATTTTACCGAACGTTTGAACTAATCCAAGTGATGCGTTTACGTAATTAAGTATTGAACTTGCTCCTAGTGAGGTAAGAGTTCCTTTGTTGTCATCGATTTGATCAACTACTGAATGTACAATTTTCATCATGAATTGTGCCTTATTTTGAACCTTATACACAATATTGATCTTTTTACCCTTTACCCAGATATGTTCTCTACCTCCGGTAGACCCGTGTCTTTCGTTTACTGAGCTCCAAGTTTTAAATGAATTAACCATTTTAAATAGGTTTTTTATTATTTATCTCACAATAAATAATAAAAATACGTATATACCTGTGAAATATAAGAACTTTAACCAATATAGCGAGCAGTATTCGAAGGATGCAAATACATTTATAAACAAGGTTGCAATCGCAACCAATGAAAACATCAACTTTCCATACTTCAATTACATTAAGAATCAATACGAGCTAAAGGAGAATTTAAATAAGATTCCAGTAATAGTAGCAGATGATTATTCATTTAAATCTAACGCACTATATGAATCAGAATTCACATATAATTTAAATAAAGCTCCAAATTTCAATATGGTAATTGAGGACTTTAGCGGCGCTAAGTTTATACCATCATATACGCGTGACATAAAGACAATTAAGAAATTAAAATTTCCAATTATAGCATATAATAAACTAGGTGAAGGAGTAGAGTATAAGACACTAGGAAAACTTAAAGCATCTGAGGGATTATACGAAAAGTTTAGAGAAAAGGTTATACCTAAAACTAAATTTAATATCCTATCATTTAAAGGGAAGCCTATCAGCATCGTGGAATCAATAAATAAATTTCCACTAGATGTAGACATGAATAGATTCGTACATATGAAAGAAGCAACTAAAATATCTGAGGAATTATACGAAAAGTACAATTTAGATTTTTATAATGTTGAATTACTTGAATCAGTTAAGGGCGGGTTATATTTAAATAACGTTAATAGAAAACTAGATTTGAATCCACATCAAGCGTTAACTGTATACGAGGCGGCCTACTCAGATTTCTATGATTCTAAACTTCCTAACTGGGTTAAAAATAAAATGATAACAGAGAGCATTAGTAAATATTACAAAACCAAGCTATATGATTCAATGTTAATAAAATCACGTCACACCTTAGATTATTCAAAATATAATTAACATGATTATAGTAAAGGTTAAAGGAAATAAAATAGAATATGCTCTTAAATCGTACCGTAAAAAACTTAAGGATATAGGAGTACATCAAGAACTTCGAGAACGAAAACGATTTAAGAAGAAGTCAGTTAAGAAAAGAGAAGAATTAAATAAAGCAGTATATAACAGAAAAAAGGATGAAGGTCAAGAATTTCAATAAATTTATAAATGAATCAGAGGATACCAAAAATGTAGCAGGTATCGCATTTGTATGGGACGGTAAGCTTTTACTAGTTCACCCAACTAACGCAAGTTGGCAACATAGTGCACTTGGAATTCCAAAAGGAGGAATCAAAGTAGGAGAAGATCCGTTAGACGCAGCAATTCGCGAAGTATTCGAGGAAACCGGAATAGAGGTGGACCCGTCGAAGCTAGATTCAGAGCCACACACTGTACCTCGTTTCAAAAAAGATGGCTCGATTGATTCCCAAATGATATACTTCATTATGAGAATAGACGATCCTTCTGACATAGGAATGATAGGTCATAAAATAGATAAAGAGAAATTACAACTAGAGGAAATAGATTGGGCAGGTTTTGTAAAAATCGAAGATGCGTATCCTAAGATACATAAATCACAGTTGATAATACTAGATCGAGTAAGATAAATAATATTAGTATGGAAATAGATTCGTTTGATAGTTGGCTAAATAATAGCAAAATGGCACATAACGCCATCGAAGAGGCAGTACCTGCGGATGTAGAAACATTTGGAGGATCCTTAGGAATAGACAATAAAGACGATCACTTACCGCTCGCATCTCCTAAGAAGGGGCCGATTGGAGATCTTACTAAATCGGCATATGCTAATATAAACGTTCCAACTAGATCTATTAAAAATGCAACCGGTACGATAACTGCAGCACAAAGAAAAGCAGGTAAATCAGAACCAAAGCCAGGAGGATTAGGATGTGTGGCAGCACTATCATTAATGTTCTATCGAGCAACTGGATATCCAATTATACCTGGAAAACCAATAATTCAATTAGGAACGGCAACGCTATGGGATCATTTATCCTCGGACAAAAAGAATTGGCAAATGATTAGAGATTGGAAAACCTCTTCTAAACCCGGTGATGTTATATTAACTGCGACTAATCCCGGTCATGGCCACGGTCATACTGGAATCATAGTTGATAACGGTAAGATAATATCGAATTCATCAAACGGAATGCCACCAAGCTCGGATAATACAGGACAAATAGAAATGAACTACAAGTTAAGTACTTGGAAAAATATCGAAAAAAACAATCCTCAGAAAACTGCTGCATTTAGGTATATCGGACCAATTAGAGAAGAATGGGATGGAGAAGCGATTGCTCAGCAGAAAGAAGCCGAAACTAAAGCCGAAACTAAAGTTAAGTCTAAATCTAAACTTAAGAGTCGTAGTAGTATTAAACACAGGAAGTATTATAGAATAAGATATAAAGATCAAAGGATAACTAAGATTGCTAAATATAACAAGTCTGAACATAAATTTGATTTATATAGTAAGAGACGAGATTTAATAGGAAGTATTAGAAAGACGGATGACGACAGAATAATTGAGGATGGTAATGATATTACCGGAACTGATATTGGAAATATATATGCTAGATTATTTAAGCTTGCTGAACAGGGAAAACCTATTTCAAGTAAGAAAACTAAGGACTTTATTACGGTTCCCTCTACTAAGAAAACTATTAAAAGTACAGGTGCATTCAATGTTCTACCGGGTAATTCATCAGAGGATCAGAAAGCAACTAAGGGAGCCCAAATTGCGACCAAGTTAATTGCAGACTTCTCATTAACTAAAGAACAAGCAGCAGGTTTTGCAGGAAACTTATGGGAAGAGAGTGGATTTTATCCAGCTAGAGTTCAACATAAACCAGGATCAGTAGTAAAACCGCTTGTAATTGACGGTAAGACTGGATATAGCTGGTCACAGTGGACTCATGATTCTAGACAGATATCACTTAAGAACCATGCTAAATCTAAATTTGGAGTTGATTTAACAGTTCAACCTGCAAATGATGATATTGCATATAGTTTTCTAGCTCATGAATTAAAAACTACACATAAGGGAGCTTTGAATAATTTACGTAAATCTACTGATGTTAAATCAGCGACTCATGTTATTCTAAATCAATATGAACAGCCGCATGATAGATCAGAGGCTGCTCTCAATAAACGAGCAAATCACGCTAATAGAGTTCTTGCCAAAATGGGAGGATCTGATTTAATGGCATAATCTAAAAACCTTCTTACTTCCCCTAGTATAATAATTCAAAATAAACAATTATTATGCAAGAGAATGAAACAAATGAAGTTGAGGCTGCTGAAAAAATAGTAGACGAAACGATAGAAGAAACAACAGATATACCTGAAGATACCGAGGAAGTAGCTGAAACTAAACCTGAGGTTAAATTATCTACAGAAGAACAAGCTTTTCAAGATCTACAAACTGAAAGAATGGGAACATTCAAAGTTGGAATGGGATATGTGGATGCGGTTTACTTCAGAAATCTATTAGATAAGTCTGGATACAAGGGACCACAACAAGCATACTTACTTATCGTTGCAAAATCTGAATTGTCAGGTGTAGCAGCAGGACTTAAGGATAATGATAGGAATAAGAGATATGAAGTTGATTTAAGTGCAGCATGTATTGAGTCACTTGGATTCTTCATGAATAACTACGAGGGCAAAGGATCAGATTCGGCAGGTAAATTATTTTCAGCAAGCATGCTACTTAGACCAGCTATGGGAATTATTAATAATCTAGATGAAAAATTAGCAGAAGCTAAGAAAACTCTTGAAGATTCGAATAAATAATAAAAAATCATTATTTAATCAATAGTAATGATAAATAATAAAAAATTATATTCGAAATGAAAGTAAAAGATTTTAAAGGATTTATGTCATCTAAATCAGGAAAATTAAACGAGCAATTCCAAGACGACCAAGAAGGAATGAGTTCAGGAGCAAATCCAGAAATGGCTGACCAAGCTGACCAAGAAGAAGTTTCTGATCAGGGGGAATTTTCTGATCAAGATGTTGAAGAAGAAGAAGAAGTAACAATGGACGATCTTAAGGCAATGATTGATGATCTTGAAGAAAGATTATCAGCATTAGAGCCAGACCAGGAGCCGGACCAAGAAGGTGAAGAAGGTGAAGAAGGTGAAGAAGTAGCTGATCAAGAAGAGGCTGATGTTGAAGAAGCATAATCTTAATTAACACTATCTAATTTTATATATTAAAAGGAGCGACGTAAGTTGTTCCTTTTTTTGTTAGATAAATAATCATATATGAAAACTCTTAAGTATATCAGACGAATAAATGAGGCACTAAGTGAGGTCAAAATTATTAGCGTGTCTGATCATACCGTTAAACTTATAAACCCTAACGGGAAAGAGGTTACAATTGAAGTAGAAGAGGATGGATCATATGAAGACTGGGTAGATCCTCCGTACGTAAAAGAAGTATCAGTACGCGGAGAAGATGATACTTATCAATATGGTATGACCGCTCAGACTGATGAACATGGTTCACATTTTGAAATAATGACTGAATATGATATAGATGTAAAAACATTAGTTGAAGTCAGACAAGAGGAAGAAGCTCGTCGAATAAAGAATCAAGAGTGGAAGGATGCAATGAATTTAAAAGCACAAAAGGACGCAGATGCCTTGAATATAGAAATAGAATCATCTGGATTATCTAAAGAAGATTATATACAGGAAAGTGCACTTCGAATGATGTTAGGTTCTCCTGATAATATTAGAAAACAAGAAGGAATTGATCCGAATGAAGATTACAGTATAGCACATGTTGTATATTATTCATATGACTCCGAAGACGGGAAGGTATCTGATGCTGATAACAAATATTATAAAGTTCCATCTATTGATATGGGAGATGATATGAAAGACCTTATGGGAATTGATAGTGATCCTGAGCAACTGCTAATTGATAAGGGAGCTATTGGATCTAACAGTGCATGGAATTTCGTAAAATTGATTGATAAATCAAGACTTCCTGATCCAAAAAAATATATCGAACGTGCGCCATACTTCGTCAACATCGAGAGATTTATAGATTATGCAACATAAAAGAACGACACATTTTCCATTATTCGAAGGATACTGTAGGAAAAACGCAATAGATAGTAAAGAAATAGTTGCTACTATTTCAGGAACCAAGGTTACACTAAAAGTGGCAGCTAATGAAGATACAAAAGCAAAAGGATACATGGGATCAGATGAGCCCATTAACAACGATGGAATGTTATTTGTATATGAAATGCCAGATGATTTAGGATTCTGGATGAAAAACGTATCATTTGCACTAGATATCATATTCTTTGACGATAAATTTAATTATATCAACCACCATACAATGGATCCATACGACGGAGAACAAGATTCAGAACTTCAAATTTATAAAAGCGATAAACCTGCGATGTACGCAGTAGAATTAAAATCCGGATGGGTAGAATCTAATACAAATGGATCAAATATAACATTAAAAATTTAAAATAGATATGATTAAGATACAAAACTTTAATGAATGGAAACGACTAAACGAATCAGATGAGTTAGATGACATCGATCTTAGCGGATACGATTTTAGTGATTTAGATGATGGAGACGAGGAAGTATTAGACACACTTGGAATAGGACCAAATACGAAACGTACACTTACTGAATTAAATAATTTAGATGATTATGCATATGGAACAAACGGGGTGCCTATATTAGATTTTTTAAAAGAGGTAAATCGCAACTATGATCATATTAGCTATACAATTATTACTAACGGAGATGATTTTGATAAAACCCCAGAACTTAAAAATGCAATTGAGTCGTTTATATTAAGTAAAAAGGTTAGTGATTTAGATCCAGTGATTGACCATATAAATTCAGATCCTGAATTAACATCAGAAGAAAATCAATATTACCAAGGTGAATCTTGGTTATTTGCTAAGTTATTAACTGCATTACATAGTGGAGTTGTAAATTTAACAGATACTATATATGCAATATATGTAGATTCTTTTTCAGATAATGATGAACCTGAAGATAAATGGTACGAATTTACATCTGAGCTTAAATCCGCTAAAGAAGCAGGGTCGATTAAACATCTTAGTATTACAGAAGATGAGATGTCAAGCGCATTTATAGTAATAAACAAACATTAAAATATAACGGACTCAGGACCGTCTATAGTTACACTATAGAAAAAACCCCGAAAGTAACGCTACCTTCGGGGTTTTTATTTTATCATGTTTTTAGTATAATAACCATATGAATATAAAAACAATACTTGACGAAATTGCAGCAGAACCTGGTTCTAATGCTAAAATGGACATCCTTAGAAAATATCAGGATAATGAACTTTTAAAGAAGGTAATGTATGCTGCTAAAAGTCCAAGAGTAAAATATTATATAAAGAAGCTTCCAATATATGAAACCGATAGCGGCCTTAATGGGGATTTAGATGGAGCAATTGAAGTGGGACTATCACGATTAAGTAGCAGAGAACTTACAGGAACTGCGGGAATTGATCATCTTAAATCTTTATTAGAAACATCATCTCCTGACGATGCTTATGTTCTAGAGCGAATTATCGATAAGGATCTTAAAATTGGAATGGGAACTTCCAACATCAACAAGATATTTCCAAAGCTTATCGAAAAGACTCCTTATATGGGAGCAAAAGCATTTAATGAAGGATTAGCAAGAGATATTATCGCTAATGGAATGGCATACTCTCAAATTAAAATGGATGGTAGATATTGTAATGCTATTATCGAAGACGGAGACGTTTATCTAGAATCAAGATCTGGTGAAGAAACATATCTACCAGGATCTAAGATTATGCATGACTTTAAAATGTTTGACGAAGATTGCGTAGTTAATGGAGAATTAACAATAAACGGAATTGACAGAAACGAAAGTAATGGAGTAATCAATTCAGCAATCAGTATTTCCAAAAAGATAAAGGACGGAGAACTTGCAACGAAAGACAAAGAACATTTACTTGAACGTCACAATATGACATACGAGCAAGTTCTAGCAAACATCGTATTTACAGCATGGGATATCATTGACTTAGCAGATTATAAAGCTAAAAAGAGTGATGTACCTTATAATGATAGATTACACCGTATCATGACATTTATTATAGAACATCAATATGATGATGCAATGGACTCTGTTAATACTGGAGGTATTGAAATTGTAGAACAGAAGATCATTACAACATATGCGGAAGCTATGGAACACTTCGTTGAAGCTCTTAATAGAGGATTAGAAGGAACTATACTTAAATCATTCGATGGTACGTGGAAGGATGGTAAGCCTAACTGGCAGATCAAAATGAAGTTGGAGATATCAACATCAATGAAGATCATTAAGTTCAACTACGGGACCGTCGGCAGCAAAAACGAGCATGTTATATCATCTCTTACGGTTGAATCATCAGATGGTAAAGTAGTAACTAAACCTAATGGGATCAAGGAGAAAGACATGAAATATATTACTGCCAACCAGGATACGTTAATGGGAGCAATAATTGAAATGAAATCTTGTGGATTATCTCACGATAGTAAAGGTAATTATTCAACGTTACACCCGGTATTCAAATACATTAGAACTGACAAAGAGACCGCCGATTCATTCGAGGAGATACAGGAAGTTGAAAATGCAGCAAAATCCTTATCTTAAAACAAAACCAATTATAATTTAAAAGTAAAAGAATTAAATTAAAAACAAATATATGAAGTATTACAATACCCAAGTGCAATTCGAAACAGTTAACGACCAGAACGGCAGAATCCAAAAGACTAAAGAAAATTATTTAGTAGAAGCATCAGATGTGTCAGATGCAGAAGATAAACTGAAGCTACATTTCAAAGACGGAATGTCAGACTTTTCAGTTATCAAAGTTCAGGAATCAAATATAATGGGAATAATTAAATAATATAGATATGAGTAGAATGCCTACGAAAGCAGCAGAAGACATTTATTCAGTTTTAGAAAAATATGCCGACGCAAGTACTCGATATTACGACAAAGAGGGATTTATATATAGCTTTGGCGTAGTTCCTAATCCACCTAAGAAATTTAGACTTAGATGTTTTGATAATAAACGAAGAACAGTTATTAAAGATGGAGATAATTATAGATTAGAAGGACAAGGTGCAACTAAAATCAATTCTTTAATTCAACAGATATTAGCTGACACTTCGCATACGAAAAAAATCGAAGATTTCGATGTCGTCGTATCGCACATTTAACGTACCATTTGAAAAAAGTCCTGAATTCGCAACTGAATTCTTTTACTTTTTTTCAGAATGCATAGATCAATTAGGATCAGAAACCGAAAAGTGGCCATCAAAGGTCACTTTTTGTGGTAGGATAGGAAAGGAACTTATTGATCTAATAGAAGATAAAGAATGGGATTTCAATAGATTTAATATAACGCATACGCAGTCACCTAGGAATATCATTGTTATCGAATATATTAAACCACTAGATCAAGTTGAAGAGCGTGGTCATCTTAAAGGAGATTCGTTACACGGTCAAACTATGGAAGGAATTCCAGGAGATCAAACAGCGGCTAAAATAGCAGATCATGCGATGAGTATGAATTTTAGAATAGAGAGAAAGATTCGACCTAAGCTTGAAATTGAATTAATACGCTAATTAAGCCCTCATTAGAGGGTTTTTTTGTTTATATTGAATGATAAATAATTAAAATTGACTATAAAATATTCTATCGACATGAAACTAAACAACTACCTTAAAGGATTTAACGATTACTCGACTTCACAGTCTATTAATGAAATGGCAAGTTCTCTTTCAAAATTAGGGGTTCCTAAAGATCTTATGCAATTTATTCACAAATTAAGTGGAAAGGTTACAAAAAGTAAAGAAGCTCAGAAGCAATGGAATCCAAGTACTAAAAAAATGGATACAGAGTTTTTTACTGACATAGAGCCACATGCTGCAAAGAAAGGTCCATGGCCAGGTACGGAAGATGTTCCATTATCACATGAAGCAGAAGTAATAGGTACTAAAACTGGTCGAAAAAATGTTCAACATTATTTAGAGCAAATAATTTCTAAAACTAAAGATACAGATACTAGATTAATATTAGCAACACCAAGTGTTGATTTTGTTTGTTATATTACTAGAAAACTTGGTAAACTTGGACCTGCTGGTAGAATTGAAAAATTTGGAGTAGATGATTTAGAAATAGCGAGAGCAGCTGGTCACTCTGAAAAAACAGGAATGTATTTAAGATATATTGCAATTGATGCGGATTCAGGTCAACCTGTTGGTAAATGGTGGGGAACAATTGGTCAAATCATTCAAGCTGGATATATTGCAGATGATTCAATATTATATATACTTGAAACTGAAGATAGTGTTAGAGGATCTAGAAAAACTAGATCTGATATTAAAACAGTTACTCCAGAAGCATTCGTTGAATATTTTGTAGATAATTTCTCAAAAATAGCAGGACCCATGCTTACTAAAAGCGGAGATAGGGCCAGATCTGAATATGCAAAAACAATGTCAGAGATTTCGCCGGATGATATGACAACTGAATATGGAGATTTAAAAGTAAATAATAAAGAAGCTAAAAAGAAAATTCAAGATCTTATTGGCTTAATCAACTCTTCTAAATTTGATGCGGATACTTTATTACCTAGATTAAATACATTCTTGGAATTAGCAATGAAAGAAGGAGAATATGAAGCAGCTGAGAGACATACAGATACTGCTGATTTAACAGACATGGTTAAAAAACATACTCAGCCTGTTGTTGCATCAATGTTCTTACAATATTTAGTACTTGGAAGAGTAGCTAAGAACTTCTATACAGACAATCCATTCGTTGAACTTGGACTAGACGATTTATTTTAAAATACAAAAAGAGAGGCAATTGCCTCTCTTTTTTTTGTTTATACTTCAGTATCGTTTCCTTTAACAGCTTTATATGCCTGATAAATTTACCACCGAATACATATTAACCTAAGTCTTATTCCGAAGATTTGTTTTTACCAGCAAACTTAGTAATACCATCAATTCCAAAAGAGCCTAGCACCATCCATACAAACGAGTTATATATAAACTCTTGGATTACAAGGTCTTTTCCAAAGTATCCCGTAACTAAATCTACAACGGCAAATAGAACCATTACTGCGAATGCCATGAAACCTACTATAGATTTCTCGTTCCAACTGTTGTCATTTTTAAATATGCTATAAAAGCATTGTAATTTCTTTCCCATCATCGTTATCGTTTTTATTATTTATTCGCGCATTCATGAGAAGTAGATAGATCGATCCTAGTACATCATTGTTTTAATATTAATATATTTAGTAGTATAATAAATATATAACCCCTAAACTAAACAAAATGAAAAAGTTACTTATCGCAATCTTAGTTATTATTTCTACTTCAACGTTCGCAACAGAACCAACTGATACTCTACGTATAAAAACACTAGATATGGAGTTCCTAGAGCAATTGGTAATTGAAGAAATTAGTAAGTATAGAGTTAATAGCGGAAAATCACCAATCGTTTGGGATAGCACGTTATCTTCTCAGTGTCGAGAATATTCAGAGAAACTAAAGCACGATTTTAAACACGATACTAATTCTCCATATCATGGAGAATGTATTAGTAATACCGGATATAATGCAGGATCTACTTACTTAAAAAACGCTAAGACTATAGTTAAAATTTGGCAAGATTCACCAGGACATAATTATATATTATTATTACCAAACTCAACTATGGGCGGAATGGGAATAGTATTAGAAGGTGGATTCGGTAACGGATTACTTAATACCTTTAGAATATCATACAATGATCTTAAACAATCAGATATTATATCATATTCAAGTGTAGCACTTTACTAAAACTAAAAGAAATGTCAAAAGCTAAGGAGTACCAAAAATCTATTAATAATTTAGTTTCCGATGGGTTTACTAAAGACGAGGCAACAGAGATTATTGATCGAGAATATTCACTACTATTCATTTATGATATTGATGTAGACAATGCTATTGCGTTGGATGTCGTAGCAACAGACGGAGGTCTTAGCAATAGCAATCGTACAACATGCGTCTAATTAGATACTAGGTCTAGGTGTACTGGATGGAACAGTGTAACTGCGTTTTCCTTTGCCTCCACCTATACTAGCTGCTCCCCATTGTAAACTTTGATCGTTGGTTATTACAATAGGTTGGGATCCGTGATATACGTTTAATGCTTTAACCTCAGCTGTGAATACATCATTATCTTTATACCACCATCTGATTCCTGATCCACCTTTTGTTACTGCACTGTAATTCTTAATTTCTACAAATGTTATCCATCCTCCAAACCTATTACTCCATGCTATTTTATTGTTAGCTTTTTCTGTCGGACCCACTGGGTCTTTAATTATCCTTGGAACGGCAGCAGGTGCTTTTTCAGCAGATGAATAAACTACATGGCTACGATCTTTAACACGTGACGCTGCCACCTTTTTAGCATCATGATTAGTAAACTCAGAAGGACTTGCGTTCCTCCTCGCATCTCCGAATATTTTTTCTGAAGCAGCTTTATGATACCATTTACCATTTTCTTTAAAATTCCAAACGGTTTTTCTACTTTCCTTAGCCCCATCATCTGGATTTAGCTCTATGTAATAATGGTAAGTTGGACCGGTCTTAGTTTCCTTTTCTACATTCTTAGATTTAAGTAATCCCTCAATCTTTGCTCTTACATATCGATTATCATCGCTGTTTTTATCATCACCAACATGGTCCTTTGCGGTAGCAACCTTGAAACTAAGCTCTACCATATCATCGGTTATCTTATTTGATATATCCTTACTCTTTAACATATTATTAATCTCATTAATTAATACTTCCTTAAGTTTAAGTCCACGATGTTCAGCTAAAAATTTATTACCATTTTCAACTCTATGTGTGCTTCGTGTGTTGCTATCACAATGTGCCCATTTATCTTTAAGTGTATCGTCTCCGAAATTATGATCTGCTTCTTCTATGTCCTTAGGAAGACATGTAGTTGCCATGGGAGCACTTGCACTTGATTCTATTGATATATTAAGTTCTGACAATTTCATACCATCGTCCATTGCCTTTTCTATATCAGATTTCATCTTATCAATTATATCTGTGTATACTTCCGGTTTTGGCGTTATCATATTATCAGGAAATACTCCCTCGAAATTATATACGCCATACTTAGATTCCTTAGTATATACAGTTTCCTGTTCAAATACTCTATTTTTCCATGTCTTAAAATTAAATATTTCTTGCATAATAGTCGCGTGATTTTTATTATTTATTCATAATATTGAGTAAAATTATAAGTACTCTAACTATTAAAACTATAATATGAGAGATTTTAGACCTACCGAAAGATACACACCTAATTCAAGTGGAATTGATAGATACATGGTAGAAGTTAATAGATATCCATTATTAACTCCAGCAGAAGAGCTTGAGGTAACTAAATTAACAGCAACGGGAGATAATGACGCAATTAATAAATTAATTGCATCTAATCTTCGATTCGTGATAAGTGTAGCTAAGCAATATTCAGGAGGGAGTACTTCTAAATTCCAAGATCTAATTAACGAAGGAAATACCGGATTAATAGATGCAGCTAGGGCATTTGACTACACTACTGGATTTAGATTTATATCATATGCAGTATGGAATATTAGAAAATACATGTTATTATACCTATCTGAGCATTCTCGCCAAATACGATTACCTCAAAATAAAGTAACTTCTATTTCTAAGATGAATCATATTGAATCTGAATTAACTAATGACCTAGGTCGCGACCCAACTGAAGATGAATTAATAGAAGCGTATTTAGAACAAGATAACGATGGGGTTTTAACTTCATCATCGGTTGAAATTAAAAAGAAACAGGCAATTGTTGACTCGATACGAGCAAATACAAAAGCATCTCCTTTGGAAGGAACTGGATCTGACGACAGTGACTTTATACCAGTTAATTTAATTAATGGCGATCCAGATGGAGCAGATCATATTGTTAAATCTGATGATTATAATAAATTAATAGCATCTTACTTGGATCAACTTACGCCCATCAATAGAGAAATAGTTAAGCGTAGACTTGGATTTGATACAGATATTCCAGAATCATTCTCAAAAATAGCATCGGATCTAGGAAGGAGCAGTGCCACTATACAGCGTAGGTACAAGTCAGCGATACGGAAATTAAGATTTAATGCTAGTAAAAAAACAGTTAATAGTGGTAGCTTTCTTTAAAATTTTACTGCGTAGATTAGACTTAGTAGAAGTACTTCTATTTTCTAGCTCATTATTCTTAATCGCCGCTATTTCACGCTTCATTGATGTACTTATTATATTCATTGTATGGTCAAGTGTTATATTCATTACGATTATTTATATTAAATATATACGATAATATTTAAAAAAGTTTATTAAAATTAGTAAAATAATACTATGAGAATTATTGAATCAGTCAGAATACGAGAAATGCAGACACTATGTATTGACATGGGAGATACTTATATCACCATAGTATACGCCGGAACTGTCGATATGAAGAAACAATTTATATGGAGTGCAATGGAAGTAACTGCAGGTGGAGCATCACTTTACAGTGAACTTTTTACACTTGACGAATTAAAAGAAAGAATTGACGATTTAATGTTAGGAGAACGAGAAGATTTTCCAGCAGTACAAGATTACCTAAAAAATAAATAGTATGATTATAACTAATTACAACGTACAGAAAGATTTATATGAATTTTTAAGTGCACCATTTAACATGGGAATAGACACAATAAATGGTCAAGTATATTTAACTCGTAAACTCAGCCCGAGTGAAGAAATGTTTTATCCATATGATAGAATAGAAGATGCAGCCGCTGATTATAAAACAATCCAATTTTTGTACATTGGAAATAATTACCCAGCTAAATGATTACAGACATTAGGGAACGACCGTATCACTTTGCATGTGCAATACTATTAATTTTATTTGTTGCTATATCATGGAAATATGGTAAACTTCGTATAGAATATATAAAAGCTGAAAAGCAAAAATTTGAATATCTCAAGGAAAACTGTAAACTTAAAGCAGAAATTGAGAATGGACGTGATTCTATGATAGAGTCTTTTTAAATTATAATTATGGAAGATAAGAAAACAGACGAGACAAAAGTAATGGAAGCGAACATGAATGATCACCTTAAAACTACTGCAGATTTTTTAAAGGAAACATTTGGAACCGACGGCGAAGTTACTACGACGGCAAAGGAATGCATAGTCATAGAGCAAGACGGATCAAAAACCTTTGGAATAACATTTGTATTAAATGATAGTGTTCGAGGTAAGTTCATGGTAACACTATCAAATCCAAAACAAATGAAAGATGATAAATAAAACAGCGAAGTAACTAATAAAAATAAATAGGATATAGTGAGGTCTAAGAAAGATAATGAAAACTATTTCAAAGAAGAGCGTATAAAGAAAGATGCTCAAATCGAATTATATAAAAAGCAGGATAAAGAGCTTATAGATAAAATGATATCAGATTATAAATGGTTTCATGCGTGGTCAACCGCATTTGTTGTCTCTGTTATCATTGCTATCTGTATAGTCATATATTCAAACCTAGCAGATAATCCATACTTACCATGATTATAAAAAGACTAAAAAAATTTAGCTTACCTAGAAACGTTAGACAAATTATAATACCAATACTTTTACTTAGTATAGTAGCAATAAATGTATACGACGTTTGGTATAAACCAGATCCATGGGAATTGCTGATGGATATTAATGAAAACAACTCAAGGATATTAGAATCAGGAGATCCTATACCGGGTCTTGATGATTTACATATTAAATATCGCGTCACTGCTATAAATAAAGTAAATGATGAAATCGTGAGTGTTTCGAATACAATAGATGTTAAACCATCGTTATATATTTACGTACCGAATGCATTCACACCGAACGAAGATGGTTTGAACGATACTTTTGGTGGCTTAGGTATCGGTGTAAAAAACTACCATCTAATCATTTATAACCGATGGGGTCAATTAGTATTTGAAACAGATAAACAATCAGATCAATGGGATGGCACATATGGTGGCAAACCTGCACCGATTGGTAGTTATGCTTATGCAATCGAGGTAAAAGGTTATTACGATAATGATTTTCATAAAGAAGGAACGATAAGCATAGTTAAAGTGTAACATGAGAGCATTTTTAATTTTTTTACGAATGCTTGGATTGGAAATAGAATGCTTATTATTAACAGGATACTCAACAGATGAAACACTTAAATAACGTATATTTGTTGTTATAAAATCGTAAAATTATGGATTATATGGACGAACTTAAAGGTAAGTTACCAAAGTTCAAAATAGTAGATAAACGTTTGGAACAATATGGAATGATTGTAGAAGCAAGACAATGGAGTGGAATGGAAACAATGTATGATGCTAAAATAAATGGTAAAATACACGCATTCCATATTGTTCAATTAGAAAGAACGCAATAATTTTAAATAAAAGAAAAAAGACAAAGATGAGTGAAGAATTAAAAAAATGGTTAGAAGATTATAGAATGAATCTATTGTCTTTAATGGCTCAAGATGATTACACTACCGGTAAGCTTGAT